>Ga0206125_10000025_pt1 | contig 236460 bp, 211 predicted proteins | sample Helgoland_Spring_4_FD_148598 | JGI IMG/M metagenome (GOLD analysis project Ga0206125, IMG submission 148598) | Pelagic subsurface seawater microbial communities from Kabeltonne, Helgoland, North Sea - Helgoland_Spring_Bloom_20160331_1 | ecosystem: Environmental > Aquatic > Marine > Epipelagic...
AATGGCAAGTAAGGAGCGTATGTTCAACCGACACTTCTTCAGTTTCAGCATGGTCTTCATTACAAACATTTACTACTCAAGAAGTTTGTGCTAAGCCAACAAATCCTGATGAGTTAAATATTACAACCACAACTGCTGATTTAGTTTGGGACGCAATTCCAGCAGCTTGGGGTTATAAATTAGTATATATTGATACATCAGCGGCTTGGATTACTAGAACAGTAGATACAATAAATACTAACATTGATGCAATAGCATCATTAGATCCTGGGACTACATATAAATGGAGAGTAAGAGCACTTTGTGATTCTACAGTTCAAAATAATTCTGCTTGGAGAGGATGGCAATTCTTCACTACTTTATCATCTAACAGAATAACTGCAGGTGATGTGGACTTAGGAGAAAATCTAAATGTATATCCTAATCCAACTGATGGCATGATTAATATTAATTTTGTTTCTGAAGAGTTAGATAATTTTGAGATAACAGTTATTGATGCATTTGGTAATTTAGTGTCTAAAGAAGAGAAACAAAACTTTGTTGGAGAATATACTAAACAAGTTGATTTATCAGCTTACTCTAGAGGAATCTATTTGGTTCAGATTAAAACTCAGGACTCATTTGTAAGTAAAAGAATAGTGCTGCAATAAGAATCTCCTAGATTAAATAATATTTTCTATGATTGCAATAGAAAACTTGCTTTTAACTATGATATAATTTAATTGATGTTTAATTCAATACAGAGATTTATTTTAACACTTAGTGTATTTGCACTCTTTTCATTGTTCTATTTTATAGTTATTTTTACTGTAAATTATTGTATTAGTGAAAAAATATCAATAGCTCAAAAAGATATTCTTATAGTTGGGGATTCACATTTACGTTCATCTTTAAATCCTTTGAAAATGAATTCAGCTATCAATATCTGTCAAAATGCTGAGCCTTATTACTTAACTTATTTAAAACTTAAATTTCTTTTACAAAAAAATGTTAAGCCTGACACTTTAATAATAGGTTTTGGGCATCAAAATTTATCAAATTTTAATGATTATAAACTAAAAGATAAGTTTTGGAATGTTGGGATTTTTGATAAGTATTACTTATTAACTAAAGATATTGTTAATATATCTAATATAGATATTGATTATTTAAAGTTATTTATAGCGTATAGCCGCAATATGTGTCTTATCCCTAGATTAGACCATTATCAAAACTTTATCGGACAGTTTGAGGCAAGAAAAGAGAATAAAATAAAAGAGAATTATCAGAAAAGAATAGATTTACACTATTTTTATAAAGATTATGGTATTTCTGATTTGTGTATTTCTTACCTTGATTCAATTATAGATATTAGTGAACAAAACCAAATAACACCTATATTACTTGGGACACCTGTTACTGATCAGTATTATCAATTAATACCTGAAGAAATAATTGAAAGATATGCTTTGATAAAAGCAGAATATTCAAAAGAGGGTATTAGGGTTATTGATTTAACAAGAGCTAAATATAGTATAGATTATTTTTATGATTCAGATCATCTTAATTTTCTTGGAGCTAAAAAATTCTCAGAAGAGATTAATTTTTTATTATCAGGTAGGTATTTAAGCAAATATGATATTTAATTCCATAGAATTTTCAATATTCCTGCCAATTGTTTTTTTTTTATATTGGTTTGCTACTAATAAAAGCATTAAATTACAGAACCTTCTTTTATTATTCTCCAGTTATTTTTTCTATGCTTGGTGGGATTGGAGATTCCTCTTACTTATAGTATTTAGTTCAACTATTGATTATATTATTGGATTAAAGCTTTTAAGTGCTTCAAATAAGAGTAAGCGAAAATTATTATTACTGACTAGTATTTTTATAAATATTGGTTTTCTAGGATTCTTCAAGTATTTTAATTTTTTTAGTGAAAGTTTTTCTCAAGCATTTACTTTATTAGGCTCTTCTTTTCAAACTTCAAGGCTTGATATTATTTTACCCGTTGGAATTAGTTTTTATACTTTTCAAACACTAAGTTATTCTATTGATGTATATAAGAGAAAAATAGCTCCAACTAAAGATTGTATTGCCTTTTTTTCCTTTGTAAGTTTCTTTCCTCAACTAGTGGCTGGCCCCATAGAAAGGGCTGTAAATTTATTGCCTCAATTTAATCAAAAAAGAAATTTTGACTATTTCAAGGCAGTTGATGGTTTAAAACAAATTTTATGGGGATTATTTAAGAAAGTAGTTATTGCAGATAATTGTGCTATTATAGTGAATGATATTTTTGCAAATTATGCGTCATATTCTAGTAGCACTTTAATACTTGGAGCTATCTTTTTTGCTTTTCAAATCTATGGAGATTTCTCAGGTTATTCTGATATTGCTATCGGAACATCTAGGTTATTTGGATTTCAGTTGATGCAGAATTTTGCATTTCCTTATTTTTCAAGAGATATAGCTGAATTTTGGAGAAGATGGCATATATCACTGTCTACTTGGTTTAGAGATTATCTGTACATTCCCTTAGGAGGTAGTAGGGGGAGTACTAATAAAAAAGTCAGGAATATATTTATTATTTTTATTGTTAGTGGATTTTGGCATGGGGCAAACTGGACTTTTATTATCTGGGGTATATTAAATGCATTCTATTTTTTACCATTATTGCTATTCAAAACAAATCGGGATAACTTAAATATAGCTGCGGAAGGGAAACTTTTACCTACTATAAGAGAGGTGTTAAGCATTTTTTCAACCTTCTCTTTAACAGTTTTTGCGTGGATATTCTTTAGAGCAGAAGATATTAATCATGCTATAAGCTACATCTCTAAAATATTTTCAAATTCCCTTTTCTCAATTCCTGCAATTTTCCCGAAAAAAATTATTCTTTTAATACTAATTTTTGTATTTATTGAATGGTTAGGGAGAGAAGGGAAATACGGAATAGAAAAATTATTTCTTTTTTGCAAAAGGAGTGTAAGATGGCTGGCTTACATAATATTAGTTGCATTAATTTTATATTATTCTGGCAAGGAACAGCCTTTCTTGTACTTTCAATTTTAATCAGTTTCTAAAAATTAAATCAAATAATTTTACTTAAGTAAGCATTTGTGAGTTTAAATAAAACTCCTTATATTTGCAACCGAAAATAGAGGAAGGAAAGGGAAGAGGCGGTTAGCCTCTTCTTTTTTTACATAGATATGATTGCAAAAGAAGAAATAAGAAAAGTAGCAGAACCAAAGATAAGAGAACTTGATGGGTTTTTTGTTGACGTAAAAGTAAATACAGCAAATGTTATTGCAGTTTTCTTTGATAGACTAGAAGGAGTACAAGTAGAGCATTGCCTTGCTATTAGCAAGTATATAGAAGAACATTTTGATAGAGATGTTGAAGATTATGAGCTAACAGTTTGTTCTGCTGGGCTTGATAATCCTTTTATGGTTGAAGATCAATATCATAAATATAATGGAAAAGAAGTTGGAGTTTTACTAACTAATGGAAAGCGTAAAACCGGACTTATTCTTGCTTATAAAGATAATGTTTTAACACTTGAAGTTGCAAAAAAGAAAAAAGGAAGTAGAAAAGAGTACATATTGGAAGAGGTAGAAATTCCTCAAAATGAAATAAAAGAAACTAAACTTAAAATAAATTTTAAATAAAATGGAAGTAGAAAATCTAATTGAATCGTTTTCAGAGTTTAAAGAGGTTAAAAATATTAACCGTGAAACAATGATGAATATATTGGAAGATGTTTTTAAAGCGGTATTGGCAAAAAAATATGATGAAGAAGGAAACTTTGATGTTATTATTAATGTTGATAAAGGTGATTTAGAAATCTGGAGAAACAGAGAGATAGTTGCAGATGGAGAAGTTGAAAATCCTATTGCTCAAATTTCATTATCAGATGCCTTAAAAATTGAAGATGATTATGAAGTTGGCGAGGAGGTTTCGGAACAAGTTAGTTTTGAATCAGAATTTGGAAGAAGACAAGTACTTTCTATTCGCCAGCATTTAATGGCTCGTATTGCTGATCAGCATAGAGATGAGTTGATGAAGCGCTATGAAGATAGAATTGGTGAAATTATTCATGGTGAAGTTTATCAAATTTGGAGAAATGAAATCCTTTTGCAAGATGATGAAGGTAATGATTTATCTTTACCAAAAGACGAGCAAATCCCTAAGGATTACTTCAAAAAAGGAGAGTCAGTTAGGGCTGTTATCAAAGAAGTGAACTTAAAAAATAATAAAGCAAATATTGTTCTTTCTCGTATTGCTCCTGATTTTATTAAGAGATTATTTGAGCAAGAAGTCCCTGAAGTATTTGATGGAATTATTACTATTAAAAGAGTGGTTCGTGCTCCAGGAGAGAGGGCAAAAGTAGCTGTTGAATCATATGATGATAGAATTGATCCAGTTGGAGCTTGTGTAGGAATGAAAGGATCAAGAATCCATGGAATTGTTCGTGAGCTTAAAAATGAAAATATTGATGTTGTTAATTTTACTGAAAATACTCAACTGCTTATTAGCAGAGCATTATCTCCAGCTAAAATTACATCTGTAAAGTTAGATGAGGAGAAGATGAGAGCTTCAGTATTTATGGATGCTGATCAAGTATCTTTAGCAATTGGTAGAGGAGGTCATAATATTAATTTAGCAGGTAAATTAACTGGTTATGATCTTGATGTTTATAGAGATGCAGATAGTTTTGATGATGATGTTGCGATTGATGAATTCTCTGATGAACTTGAAGGATGGGTAATTGAAGCTCTTAAAAATATTGGTTGTGATACCGCTAAGAGCGTGTTAGACATCTCATCAAAAGATTTAGTTTTAAGAACTGATTTAGAAAAAGAAACTGTTGATGAAGTGCTGAGCATTTTAAGTTCAGAGTTTGAAGATTAAGAAATAAATTGTAGAGACTATTATGTCAGATAAAAAAAGTGTAAGGTTAAATAAGTTAGTAAAAGAATTCAATGTAAGTATTGATAGGATTTTTTCATTTTTAGAAGCAAAGGGGATTGATGATTTAAAACCAACTTCCAAAGTTTCTCATGATGTTTACATGGATTTGTTAGGTGAGTTTGATTCTGAAAAGAAAGCGAAATTATCTGCCGAACTTTTATCCAAAGAAAAAGAATTAGTTAAAGCTGAGGAAATTATTAAACAGCAAGAAGCTGAGGAAAAAGCTCAAAAAGAAGCTGAAGCTGCAAAGTTAGCAAAGATTAAAGCTGAGGAAGAAGCTTCTAAAAAGGATGAGATTATTAAAGCAAAAGTTGCTAAAAAAGACAAGACAGTTTTGGGTAAAGTTGAATTAGAACCAAAAGTAAAAAACCCTACTAAAAAAGAAGCAGCAAAAGCTTCTGAACCAAAGGAAGAAGAAACTCTAAAAACAGAAACTCCTGTAAAGAAGGCAGATCAACTTATTAAAGCATCTGCTGGTAAACTTAAAGGCGTTAAAATTACAGGTCAAACAATTGATTTAACTCAATTTAAAAAGCCTGAAAAGGTTGAGAAAAAGAAAAGAGTAAGGATAGTAAAAGCGAAAGTTGATCCTAATAAGTTCAAAAAATCAAGAAAGCCAAAAAGAGAAACAGTGGAAATTTCTACTGAAGAAGCTCAAAAAAGAGTAAGAGAAACTTTAGAAAAATTACAAGGAAGAGGAAAGAAAAAATCTGTTAAAAACAGAAGAGAAAAAAGACAAGCACATAGAGATGTTGCTGAAGAAACAAATCAGCAAGCTACTGAAAACAGATCAATTAAAATTGCAGAATTCGCTACAGCAAGTGAGTTAGCGACTATGATGGATGTTTCAGTAAATGAGATTGTAACTACTTGTATGGGTCTTGGAATGATGATTTCAATAAATCAAAGAATTGATGCTGAAACAATTCAAATGTTAGCTGAAGATTTTGGGTTTAAAGTTGAATTTGTAGGTGCTGATGTTCAAGAATCAATTGAAGAAATTGAAGATACAGAAGATCAAATGCAAGTAAGAGCTCCTATTATTACTATTATGGGACATGTTGATCACGGTAAAACATCATTAATGGATTACATCCGTGAAACTAATGTTATTGCTGGTGAATCAGGAGGAATTACACAGCATATTGGTGCTTATGAAGTAACTCTTGAAAGTGGAAAACAAATTTCATTCTTAGATACTCCAGGGCATGAGGCATTTACTGCCATGAGAGCAAGGGGTGCAAAAGTTACTGATATTGTAGTTGTAGTTGTAGCTGCTGATGATAGAGTGATGCCTCAAACTAAAGAGGCAATTAGTCACGCACAAGCTGCAGGAGTCCCAATTATTTTTGCAATTAATAAGATTGATAGACCAACTGCAGATCCTGAGAAAATTAAAGGAGAACTTGCTGAAATGAATCTTCTTGTTGAAGATTGGGGAGGTAAATATCAGTCACAAGATATATCAGCAAAAGTTGGAACTGGTGTTCCAGAAATTTTAGAAAAGATTTTATTAGAAGCTGAAATGCTTGACTTAAAAGCAAACCCTGATAGATTGGCTCAAGGTACAGTTATTGAAGCATCACTTGATAAAGGAAAAGGATATTTATCTACAATTTTAGTTCAGAAAGGAACTTTAAAAGTTGGAGATTATGTATTAGCTGGTTCATTCTCTGGTAAAGTTAAAGCAATGCTTAACGAAAGAGGTGAGACAATGAATGAAGCAGGGCCATCAACTCCAGTTGTATTGTTAGGTTTAGATGGTGCACCAACTGCTGGAGATGAATTCCATGTAATGGAAAGTGAGCAAGAAGCAAAAAAGATTGCTTCAAGAAGAGGTCAACTGCAAAGAGAACAAAATGTAAGAACTCAGAAACACCTTACACTTGATGAAATTGGAAGAAGAATTGCTTTAGGTGATTTCCAAGAAATAAATGTGATTGTAAAAGGTGATGTTGATGGTTCAATTGAAGCATTATCTGATTCATTACAACAATTATCTACTGAGGAAATTAAAGTAAATATAATCCAAAAAGCAGTAGGTCAGATTTCTGAATCTGATGTAATGTTAGCTGCTGCTTCTGATGCAATTATTATTGGATTCCAAGTAAGGCCATCATTGCAAGCTAGAAAGTTAGCTGAAACAGAACAAATTGATATTAGATTATATTCAATTATTTACAAAGCAATTGAAGAATTGAAATTAGCAATGGAAGGAATGTTATCTCCTGATGTTGAGGAGCAAATTGTTTGTAATATTGAAGTTAGAGATGTATTCAAAATCTCAAAAGTAGGAACAATCGCAGGCTGTATGGTTCTTGATGGAGCATTATCAAGAAATACAGGCGTAAGACTTATCCGTGATGGAGTTGTTGTTTACACTGGTGAGTTATCATCATTAAAACGATTTAAAGATGATGTAGCTGAAGTAAGAAAAGGATTCGAATGTGGTATGTCTATCAAAAACTTTAATGATATTAAAGTAGGAGATATTATTGAAGGATATGCTGAGGTTGAAACAAAAAGAACTCTTATTTAGTCCTCTAATAAATCAGGATCAATAATAATTGGAACAGGATAAGCACCAGGAAAGTTTTTACTTATCTGGTGCTTTATTTTTAACGCCTCATTTCTTGTTCTAAAGTTTCCAACAGTTAATTTGTAGTTGGGAGAATCAAAAGCAATTTGGACAGGAATCTCTGGATATAAATTTGTAAATTTTATTTGATAAGGAAGAATTTCTTCTTTTTGGTCTTTAAATATTAGTTGTATTCTCCAGCCTTCTACCCCTCCAGTTTTCTTTAAAATTTGTTTGTATTTTGAAACTAATTTATCAACTCCCTTCTGATTAATGCTTATAATTTCCCCTTTAGTATTAAAAGTTGTATCGCTTTGAGAGAACACAAAAATTGGAAACATTAGCGTTAAAAAAAGTATTTTTTTCATAGTTCAAAAATATAAAATAAAATGAGTTGGCTTTTTAGTATTATTGCAAAGTGAGAAATTTATTTAAATACCCTGATATTACTGCTACTAATTTATTAAAAGCCTTGCTGAATATGAGTTTAGATAATGAATATATGAGTATTTTAACTTCTAATAGTTTTGATAAAAAACAACAGTTACCACTCAATTATATAAATTATGATATTATCGCAGGAGTTGGTGCGGTTGATGTTTTAAAATCAAATACTGAATCTTTTGAAAGTTTAAAAAATCATCACAATATAAAAAAGGATTGGTTTTTTGGTTATTTGTCTTATGATTTAAAGAATGAAGTTGAGAATTTAAAATCACAAAATCATGATGCTTTTGGAGTTAATAATTTATTGTTTTTTCAACCTGAGTATGTTTTATTATTAAAAGATAATCAGTTAGAAATTCAGACATTTCAATCAAAAGATGACTGTGATAAATTTGTAACAGCTTTCAGTTTTGAGAAGTTAGAAGGCGAACCCCCAACAGTTAATTTTAATCAAAGAGATACAAAAGAATCATATATTGACAAAATTGAAAATATAAAATCACATATTCAAAAAGGTGATATTTATGAAATGAATTATTGTCAGGAGTTTTATGCAGAGCAAATTAAACTTAATCCTGAGTTAGTTTTTGCAGATATAAATAAAGAAATGAGTACTCCATTTTCAGCTTTTTTGAAATTAGAAAAACAATATGTACTTTCAGCAAGCCCTGAAAGGTATATTAAAAAATCTGGAAGAAAAATTATTTCTCAACCCATTAAAGGTACAAGAAAAAGAGGAGGTAGTACAACTGAAGATTTGAAGCTAATTGAAGAATTGTCTACAAGTGAAAAGGATATTTCAGAGAATATAATGATTACTGATTTGGTTAGAAATGATTTGTCAATTACTGCTTCAAAAGCATCAGTAAAAGTTGATGAGCTTTGCAAAATTTATACTTTTGAAAAAGTCCACCAGATGATTAGCACAATCAGTTCCAAGATTTCTGAGGACATTCATTTAGCGGATGTTTTAAGAACTACTTTCCCAATGGGCTCAATGACTGGTGCTCCAAAATTGAAAGCAATGGAGCTTATTGAAAAGTTTGAGAATTTTAAAAGAGGAATTTTTTCTGGAGCAGTTGGCTATATTACCCCTGAAGGAGATTTTGATTTTAGTGTTGTTATCAGAACAATTTTGTATAATTTGGCTAGCCAATATTTATCTATTGGAGTAGGTGGTGCGATTACTATAAAATCAGATTCCTTGGAGGAATATGAAGAATGCTTGATAAAAGCAAAACCTTTATTTGAGGCATTAAATTTTAATATAGATGATTAATATAGTAAGTAAATTTATTGATGAAAAGTCACTTTGCAAAAGTGATAATAAGTTGTTGGTTGCTATTAGTGGTGGGGCTGATAGTGTTGCTTTATTTCTTTGTTTAAAAGAACTTGGTTATGATATAGAACTTGCTCACTGTAATTTTAATTTAAGAGGTGAAGAGTCAGATAATGATGAGGAATTTTTGAAAAAATTAGCAGATAAGTTTGGAGTTAGGTTTCATTTAAAATCTTTTGATACACAAAAATATGCTGACGAAAATAAAGTTTCAATTCAGATGGCTGCCAGAGATTTGCGTTATAAATGGTTTAATGAATTATTAGTTGAAAATAATTTAAATTATATTGCAGTTGGTCATCATAAAAATGATGATGTAGAGACTTTTTTTATAAACCTAACTAGAGGAAGTGGATTAAAAGGTTTGCTTGGGATTAAGACTAAAAACAATAATATAATCAGGCCATTATTATGTGTTAGTCGTCTTGAGATTGAAGCTTATTTATCAGCTGTTAAGCAAAGTTTTAGAGAAGATAGTTCTAATAAATCAGTAAAATATTTAAGGAATAAAATTAGATATGAGTTGATTCCTTTATTAACTGAAATGAACCCAAATATTCAGGAAACAATAAGTAACGAAATAGAAATTTTAGAAGGAGTTTTTCAAGTTTTTGAAGAACAAATTGAAAGTAAAAGAAAGGAGATTTTGCAAAATGAAAATGAAATTTTCAAATTAAAAATTACAGATTTACAAAAATTAAATCCCCTCAACATTTATTTATATGAGTTTCTAAACCCATATGGATTTTCAGAAGTTAATCAAATTATTGAAGCATTAAATACTCAAAGTGGAAAACAATTTTTTTCAAAAACTTATCAATTAAATATTGATCGAGAATATATTTTAATCTCTAAAATTTCAAAAGAGAATGTGTCTTATGAGATTTTAGAAAATCAGCATAAGATCAGCACTCCATTTACTATGGAATTATCAAAATCAACTGATAGAAAAGTAGCAAAAGATCGTGTTAAAGCAAAACTAGATTTTGATAAGTTGAAATTTCCATTAGTTTTAAGAAAATGGAAAAAAGGTGATAAATTCATGCCTCTTGGAATGCAAACTTTTAAAAAGTTAAGTGATTTTTTTATTGATAAAAAATATTCTCTTATTGCAAAACAACAACAATGGATATTGTGCTCTGCTGATGATATTATTTGGATTGTTGGAGATAGAATTGATGATAGATTTAAGATTACTACTCAGACAAAAAATGTGTACATTGCAGAAATTTTAAAAGACAAATAAATGTCAGAATTTGATTTTATAGAAAAGCAGTATTTGGGACTTAATAAAATGTCTTTGACAAGAAGAATGTCTTTGGCAATTTTTTGTTTTATTGCCTATTATTGGCGTGAAAACCATGATAAAGCAGGAGAGTTGTACTTCTTTATTGGGATTGGGATTATGGTAATTTCAATATTCCTTTTTTTCATTTTACATTTTGAAACTAAAGTAATAAATGGCAGCATTATTTTGGACGGACTTTGGACATCTAGAAAAGTTAAGATAGACACAGCTAGTATTGTATCCGCTAAAAATGTAAAGTATAGCAAATATTTTTTGAATCGTTCCGTTTATAATCTGCATTTAAAAGGAACAATTCGTTTTTATACAAGAGGAGTTGATGCTGTTGCATTGATTGATAAAGATGGATTAGTCTATCTTATTGGGAGTCAAAAAGCAGAAGAGTTAGCAAGAGTAATAAATATCAAGTTAAAGAAATAATGAAAAGATTATTAGTCGTATTATTTACATTGATGAGTGTAGTCGTTTCTGCACAAATCTTTAATCCAGTAGAGTGGGAATTCTCTCAAAAACAACTTTCTGATACTGAAATTGAATTGCAATTTAAAGCTACTATTGAAGATCATTGGCATTTATATTCTCAACATATAGAGGCTGATGGGCCTGTCCCAACTGAATTTACTTTTACAACAACTGATGGTTTCGAGTTAGTTGGTAATATGCAAGAGGGTGAGCCGTTAGAAGAATTCGATCCAAACTTTGATATGATATTGAAGTACTTTGGGAATGAAGCTATTTTTACTCAGAAAGTAAAAGTTATTTCTGCTACTGACTTTAAATTGGATGGAAATGTTTATTTTATGGTTTGTGATGAGGCACAATGTTTGCCTCCAGAAGAAGTAGAATTCTCTTTTGATATAAAAGGAGTTGATGGAGGAGAAGCTGTGCCTGACACTAAAGTTTCTTCTGATGAAAAAGAAGGAAAAAGCATGTGGGCTTTATTCTTTATTGCATTTCTTAGTGGTTTTGCAGCACTGCTAACACCTTGTGTTTTCCCTATGATTCCTATGACAGTTTCGTTTTTTACTAAGCAATCAAAAACAAAAGCTAAAGGAATTGCAAATGCTATTATTTACGGACTTTCAATCATAGTTATATATGTTGCTTTAGGGGTTGGAGTTTCATCAATTTTTGGAGCAGATTCCTTAAATAATATGGCAACTAATGTGTATTTTAATATTGGGTTCTTTCTATTATTAATAATTTTTGGAGCCTCTTTTTTAGGTGCTTTTGAAATTCAATTACCTGCATCTTGGACAAATAAATCTGTAGAGGCAGAAGGGAAAGGTGGCTTGATTGGTATCTTTTTTATGGCATTTACCTTAGCATTGGTTTCATTCTCATGTACTGGTCCTATTGTTGGGACATTATTAGTTGAAGCCGCTACAGGAGGGTATATGGGGCCAATAATTGGTATGCTAGGTTTTTCATTAGCTATAGCATTGCCATTTGCATTATTTGCAGCTTTCCCAGGATGGTTAAATTCTTTGCCACAATCAGGTGGGTGGTTAAATTCGGTAAAAGTAACCTTAGGATTTCTAGAGATTGCTTTAGCTTTTAAATTCTTATCTAATGCTGATTTAGTAATGCAAACACATTGGTTGGAGCGTGAGTTATTTATTGCAATTTGGATTATGATTTTCGGGCTGTTGACTATGTACCTTTTAGGGTTCTTAAAATTTGTTCATGATTCGGATTTAAAACACATTTCGGTAGGTCGTTTGAGTGTTGCAATTTTAACAGGGACTTTAACTTTATACATGATTCCAGGTTTATGGGGAGCACCTTTAAAAATTATTAATGCATTTCCGCCTCCAATGCAATATAGTGAATCGCCATTTGGAGTAGGAAATTCTCAAGGAGGTGGGGTTGTTTCAAATGTTCATGAGGAAGATGGGCAGCATTTAGGCCCTCAAGGAATTATGGTTTTCCATGATTATGATGAAGGGATGTCTCATGCTAAAAAAGTTGGTTTACCAGTTGTTGTTGATTTTACGGGTTGGGCTTGCGTAAATTGCAGAAAAATGGAAGAACAAGTTTGGTCGGATGCAAATGTAAAAAGTATGCTTTCTAGTGATGTTGTGCTTATTTCACTTCATGTTGATGAAAGAGAAGAGCTTCCTGAAAGTGATAAATACGAAACTACTTTAGCAGGAAAAACTAAAAAAGTAAAAACTACTGGTGATAAATGGATGGTGTTGCAAGCCAATACTTATAATACTAATTCTCAACCTTATTATGTATTCTTAAATAATGATGGAGAACAAATGGTTGAAGCTGCTAATTACCAAGATTATGGCAGTGTTGAACTATTTTCTGATTGGCTCAACAGAGGGCTTAAAGAATACAATAAGTAGAATATGCTAGTAAAAACCTATGGTAGTTCAGTTAATGGTATCCATGCCACAACTATTACTATTGAGGTTGATATTGCTCTTGGAATCAAGTTTTTTCTTGTTGGACTTCCTGATAATGCAGTAAAAGAATCTGAACAAAGAATCAGGGCTGCTCTTAAGAATAATGGCTACCGAGTTCCAGGAAAAAAGATTACAATTAATATGGCTCCTGCTGATATTCGTAAAGAAGGATCGTCTTATGACTTGCCATTAGCCATTGGAATTTTAGCCGCATCACAACAAATTAAATCAGAAAAAGTTAGTGATTATTTAATAATGGGAGAGCTTTCATTAGATGGAGGACTACAATCTATTAAAGGAGCGCTTCCTATTGCTATAAAAGCTAAAGAAGAAGGTTTTAAAGGAATTATTCTTCCAAAACAAAATGCTAGAGAAGCTGCAATTGTAAATGACTTAGATGTTTTAGGAGCTGAAAATATTTTGGAGGTGATTAACTTTTTTGATGGAAAGCAAGATATTTATCCGACTGTTATTGATACAAGGGCTGAGTTTTACAAAGGATTAAATAATAATATTGCCGATTTTTCTGATGTAAAAGGACAAGAAAATATTAAAAGAGCTTTGGAGATTGCGGCATCTGGTGGGCATAATGTAATTATGATTGGCCCTCCTGGGGCTGGTAAAACTATGCTAGCTAAAAGAATGTCAGGAATTTTACCTCCTCTTACTTTGTCTGAAGCCTTAGAAACAACAAAGATTCATTCTGTTTCAGGTAAGCTTTCAGCTAACGATACTTTAATGACATCTCGCCCTTTTCGCTCTCCACATCATACAATATCAGATGTAGCCTTGGTTGGTGTAGGAACAAATCCTCAACCAGGAGAAATATCATTAGCACATAATGGTGTTTTATTTTTGGATGAACTTCCTGAGTTTAAAAGAACTGTTTTAGAAGTAATGCGACAACCCCTAGAAGATAGAGTGGTTACGATATCAAGAGCAAAATCTACTGTGGATTACCCTGCAAGTTTTATGTTGGTTTCTTCAATGAACCCTTGTCCTTGTGGGTACTACAATCATCCAGATAAAGATTGTTTATGTCCTGCTGGAATGGTGCAAAAATACTTGAATAAAATATCAGGGCCATTATTGGATAGAATTGATTTGCATGTTGAGGTTACTCCTGTAAGTTTTGATGAGTTAGCATCAAAAGAGAAAGGAGAGAGCAGTGAGAGTATTAGGGAAAGAGTGATAAAATCAAGGGAGGTGCAAGAGCAAAGGTTTGAAAAAAATGATGGTATTCATTCTAATGCTCAAATGAATACTAAGCAATTGCAAAAATTTTGTCATTTAGATGAGAAAAGCCAGCAAATGTTAAAAATGGCTATGGAAAAGCTAGATTTATCAGCAAGGGCATACGATAGAATATTAAAAGTAGCAAGAACAATTGCTGATTTAGAAACTGCTAAAAACATCAGCACAGAGCATATTGCTGAAGCTATACAATATCGCTCATTAGATAGAGAGGGTTGGGCAGGATAAAATCCTTATATTCGCACCTTTAAAATCAAAAAATATTATGGCAAAAAAGAAAATTATTACTAAAAAGTCAGAGGCTTTTTTAGAAAAATATTTAAATAATCCATCACCTACAGGCTTTGAAAGTGGTGGCCAGAAAATGTGGTTGGATTATATTTCACCATATATTGATGAGCATTTTGTAGATACTTATGGTACAGTAGTTGGAGTAATTAATCCTGAAGCAAAATATAAAGTTGTAATTGAGGCACATGCTGATGAAATTTCATGGTTTGTGCATTACATTACTAAAGATGGATATATTTATTTAAGAAGAAATGGAGGTTCTGATCATCAGATAGCTCCCTCTAAAAGAGTAAACATTCATACTAAAAAAGGTATGGTTAAAGCTGTGTTTGGTTGGCCTGCAATCCATACAAGAACTGCAGGAACTGAAAAATCTCCAAAGTTAGATAACATCTTTCTAGATTGTGGTTGTGCATCAAAAGAAGAAGTGGAAGCATTAGGAATTCATGTAGGTTGTGTGGTTACTTATGAAGATGAGTTTATGATTTTGAATAAGAATTTTTATGTAGGTAGGGCTTTGGATAATCGTATTGGTGGGTTTATGATTGCTGAGGTGGCACGTTTATTAAAAGAAAATAAAGTAAAATTACCTTTCGGATTGTACATTACAAACTCTGTACAGGAAGAGGTTGGGCTTAGAGGTGCGCAAATGATTGTGGATACGATAAGACCTGATGTGGCGATTGTAACGGATGTGTGTCATGATACAGGTACACCAATGATAAATAAAATTAAGCAAGGTGATACTAAATGTGGTGCAGGCCCGGTATTGACGTATGGTCCGGCAGTGCAAAACAATTTATTAGAACTAATTATTACTGCAGCTGAAAAGAATAAAATTCCTTTCCAAAGAGCGGCAGCTTCACGTGCTACAGGTACTGATACTGATGCTTTTGCTTATTCAACTGGTGGGGTAGCTTCTTCATTAATATCACTTGCATTAAGGTATATGCACACTACAGTTGAGAGTGTACATAAGGATGATGTAGAAAATGTAATACGATTGATTTATGAATCGCTACAGAAAATTAAAAATAATCATGATTTTAGATATTTGAAATAAAACTTAAGGAGCTGAAAAGCTCCTTTTTTTATATCCTTATTTTTATTATATTTGAGCCACTAATTTAAAACATTTAAAATGGACACAAATCTTATTTTCGGCAACATAGTTTATATTGTTATTGCTCTTTTCTTCCTTAAAGGAGCTTTGTATATGGTAAAGCAAAAGCATGGAGTAATTATTGAACGATTAGGAAAATTCCATAAAGTATCAAAAGCAGGGTTGCATTTTAAGATTCCATTAATTGATAGTATTGTAGGAAATGTAAACTTAAGAGTGAGAGAATTGCCAGTTGAGGTGGAAACTAAAACAAAGGATGATGTATTTGTAAGAATAGTAGTTTCAGTTCAGTTTTTTGTGATTGCTGCAGCAGAGGGGATAAAGGATTCTTTTTATGAATTAAATAACCCAGAACAACAAATTCAATCTTATGTATTTGATTCTATTCGTTCGGAAGTGCCCATGATGGAGTTAGATGATGTATTTGCTGAGAAAGAAAAAATTGCTTTAGCTGTAAAAACAGAACTTTCAGATACAATGCGACAATTTGGATTTGATTTTATAAAAGCTTTGGTAACGGATATTGATCCTGATGCAAAAGTGAAGCATTCAATGAATGAGATTAATGCAGCCAAAAGAATGAAAGAAGCCGCAAAAGAAGAAGCTGCAGCAGCCAAAATTAGAGTTGTAGCAGCAGCTGAGGCAGATATGGAAAGCAAGCGATTAGCAGGGGAGGGAATAGCCTTACAAAGAATCGCAATTGCGAATGGGCTGAAGGAATCAGTAGCTGAGGTGAAGTTGGCTATGGAGGACCATGTTACGAGCCAAGATGTAATGAATATGCTTTTTATGACCCAGCATTATGAAACGGTTGCAAAGCTATCTGAAAATAATACGAGTACTATATTTATGCCGTATTCTCCTGATAATGTAGGTGACTTGCAAATGCAAATTCAAAGTAGTTTGTTGGCAGTTGATGCAATGAAAAAGAAGAATAAATAGTTAAATTATAAAAAAGATAGTATACTTATTTGGTGCAAATTTTGGGTTGAAAGCTTGATGTAATCTAGTGAAATAAGTGTTGGTTGTAATCCTGCTACCCCGACTTTTTCTTTTTATACCTCCCAAGTAGCACCACTATTAAATAAATCATCAGAAGATTTAAATTTAGTAGTTTTAATGTTGTGTTCTAACTGGGAGATAAGTCCCTCATCAAAGGTCATAGTTTTAACTTTTCGTATTACCCCCATTGCTACAGGAAAATTAGGGGCACGCATAGTAGCTAACATCATGTGCAAAGTAATATTTTCTTCTTGCGCATTATGTACTAAAATATCATCTTCTGTAATTCCATCTTCTCCTATAGTAACTACTGCTAGTTTTAGTCCATTCAATACTATCCCTTTATTCATTTCTCTCCCAAAGATCATAGCTTTACCATCTTCTAGCCAAAGTTGCATGTCGTGCTTTACATCTTTCCCAGTAATATCCCCATGGGTTTTGTCATTAAAAATAACACAGTTTTGCAAAACCTCAATTAAGGATGTTCCTCTATGTGTTTCTGCATCTAAGAATATTTTCTGCATTGCTTTTGGGTTGGTGTCTGGCACTCTTGCTATAAAAGTTGACCCTGCACCTAAGGCAAGTTTTGCTGGTATAAACGGATTGTCAGTTGTTCCGTGTGGGTTTGATTTTGTTTTAATTCCTGTTGCAGAAGTTGGTGAAAATTGACCTTTTGTTAGCCCATAAATTTCGTTATTAAACAAAATAATATTAATATCAATATTTCTTCTTAAAGCATGAATAAAATGATTCCCACCAATTGCAAGAGCATCTCCATCACCCGTTATTTGCCATACTTTTAGTTTTGGATTTGCTAATTTTACGCCTGTTGCTATTGCTGGAGCTCTACCGTGTATTGTATGAAATCCATAAGTATTCATGTAATATGGGAATCGAGAAGAACAACCTATTCCTGCAATAAAAACATAATCTTCTTTATTTGTTTCTAGCTGAGGTAATGCTTTTTGCATTGCTCGTAATATGGCATAATCTCCACATCCTGGGCACCATTTAATTTCCTGATCAGATACAAAATCTTTATTACTTAATTTCTTTATTTCTAGCTCTGACATACTTAGGATATTAAAGTGTTAAAGTGCTCTTTCAAGTCAGTTGTTTTAAATGGTAATCCCTGTATATGATTGAATTGTTTAAATTGAAAGGTATCGTGTTTTGATTTTAATAAATCAACAAACTGCCCATTATTTAACTCACAAACTACTATATTTTTAAAGTTCTTAAATATCTCAGCCGTGTTTTTAGGTAAAGGATTAATATAATTGAAATGCGCTAACGATACTTTCTTCCCTTCTTCTCTTAATTCTTTTACTGCAGTATAAAGTGATCCGTATGTTCCTCCCCATCCTATCACTAATAAATCCCCACTTTCATCACCATAAATTTCTTGTTTGGAAATAAAATCAGCTACTCTTTCTACTTTCTCGGCTCTTAGGAAACACATTTTCTCATGGTTTTCTGGCTCGTAAGAAACATTACCTGTAATATCTTCTTTTTCTAATCCTCCAACTCTATGTTCAAGCCCTTTAGTCCCAGGCAATGCATGCTTTCTGGCTAGTTTTTGTGTATCTCTAGCATAAGATTGCCATTCTTCACCCTCTTTTGCAACAAATGGAGTAATGTCTGGCATATCTTTTACAGATCGTATTTTCCAAGGTCCGGCCCCATTCCCTAGATATCCATCACTTAATAAAACTACAGGAGTATTATGTTCTAAAGCTAATCGTGACGCTTCAAATGCCCAATCAAAACAATTTGATGGAGTAGAGGCTGCAAGAACAATTACTGGGCTTTCCCCATTTCTACCATACATTGCTTGAAATAAATCAGATTGTTCAGTTTTAGTTGGTAATCCTGTTGAAGGACCTCCTCTTTGCACATCAATAACTACTAATGGTAATTCTGTAATCATGGCTAAACCTAAAGCCTCTCCCTTAAGCGCAAGTCCAGGCCCTGATGTAGTTGTAATTGCTAAATCCCCTGCAAAACTTGCTCCTATTGCAGAACAAATAGCGGCAATTTCATCTTCTGCCTGAAAAGTTTTAACACCTAAGTTTTTATGTTTTGCTAGTTCATGTAAAATATCTGAGGCTGGTGTTATAGGATAAGAACCTAAAAATAATTGTTTATTGGCTTTTTCTGCAGCTGCTATAAATCCCCATGCAGTTGCTTGATTTCCCATTATATTTCTATAAGTACCATTTTCAATTTTTGCTTTTGTCACCGTATAAGATGAGGGTAAAGCCTCTATTGTATTTGCAAAATTATAACCTGCATGCAGTACTTTGATGTTGGATTCAACTACTAAAGGTTTGCTTTCAAATTTATCTTGCAGGAATTTTTTAGTTCTCTCCATGGGTCTATTAAACATCCAATATACCATGCCTAAAGCAAACATATTTTTTGCTCTTCTTATACTTTTCCCATCAAGCCCAGAATCTTTTAGCGTTTCTTGAGTTAAGTTAGCAATAGGAGCTTCAACAATATTAAATCCTGAGAACGACCCATCTTCTAACGGGTTGTTTTCATATCCTGCTTTATCTAAATCTTTTTTTGCAAATGAGTCACTATTTATAATGATAGTTCCTCCTTTTTTAATCCAGTTTTTATTAGCCTTTAAGGCTGCAGGATTCATTGCAACCAAGACGTCCGCTATATCACCAGGAGTATTTATTTCAGTATTTCCGATATGAACTTGGAAACCTGAAACTCCAGCAACTGTTCCTAAAGGAGCTCTAATTTCAGCAGGAAAATCAGGAAAAGTAGCTAAATCATTCCCTAAAAGTGCAGAAGTTTCAGTAAACTGACTTCCTGTAAGCTGCATCCCATCACCAGAATCACCAGCAAATTTGATTACAACCTTTTCTAGATCAATAACTTTAGTGTCTTTATTCATAGTATTAATAATGTAAATGTCACTTACAAAAGTACAGATGATAATCAACTTTAATAGTATTTTCTATTTTTATTTCATCACTTTATTAACCTTCATAAATGATTGTTTAGAATTATTATAAATTTCAATATATAGTGTATTATGATCCTATATAATATTTATCTTTGCAATCTAACTTATTAATAAATTAAGAATATGGCAATTAAAATAACTGATGATTGTATCAATTGTGAGGCTTGTGAGCCTGAATGTCCTAATAATGCAATTTATGCACCTGAAGAATCATGGAGATTTTCTGATGGTACAACTATGTCTGATGATTCAGAAAAAGAAGCAGTATCAGATGAGTTTTTTTATATAGCTACTGATAAATGTACTGAATGTAGAGGATTTAATGAGGAGCCAGCTTGTGCTGCTGTTTGTCCAGTTGACTGTTGTGTTGATGATGAAGATAATGTTGAAACTGAGAAAGAACTTATTGCTAAGAAAGAAAGATTACATGCTTAATTAAAAGTCAGTAATAATAAAAAAGGGGAGCATTTGCACCCCTTTTTTTATTCTGCAAAAAAGTATCTAAAATCAATACTGATAAAATTACCTAACATCTCTAAGTAGAAATTACTAGCATCATTAAAGTTTGTTAATTCATATTCAGGAACTACATAAGCGATATTTTCAAATGGCCTATGCAAACTTGCTCCAAAATAGTAATTGCCTTTATCAATTGTTCGATATTCTAACCCTACATTTGCTAATAAGGCCATATAACCTCCATGCTTTCTATACGTATTTTGATAAAAACCTTCAATTTTATTTCCTTCTGAATAAATATCAGAAGCAAGAGTATTGTAAGAAATTCCGAAAGCAGCATTTACAAACCAATTTTCTTTAATTTGTACATAAGCCAATAATTGCAAAGGCAATTCGTAAGTTCTCATTCCAAATTCAGTGTAGTCATCAATAGAAATACTGTCACTTTTTAAGATGCCTAATTTAAAATTTCTTTGGATGTAATTAAGTCCAGATTCAACTGAAAAAGTGTGGTTGATTTTATGTCTGATAACCATACCCATTGAATATGAGTATTTAGGTTTTAAGTCAAAAAAGTAACCTTCAGAATTGCCTTCAATATTTGAAGCGTCAAAAAAAGAAATAGGAATAATTGGCTTGTATTGCAAGCCAAAAGTTGTTTCTGATTTTTGTGCTTTAAGACTTGAAAAGCAAATTGTAAGTAGTAAAATTAATAACCTATTGTTCATTTGCAACTACAACAATATCAGGGTTAATCTTTTGTTTCAATAATGATTCTATTCCTCCTTTTAAAGTGCTAGTTGCTGAAGGACAACCACTACATGCCCCCTTTAAATCAACTGAAACAATATTATCAACATAGGAATGTAATGTAATTGCTCCACCATCACTTTCTACTGCAGGTTTAATATATTCATCTAAAATTGCAATCACTTCTTTTTCATTATCAGAATACTCTTTAATAATTACTGTTTTTTCAGTAATATCATCTTCTTTATTTGAAGTTCCTGTTTCTTCTGAAATATGTTCAGTATAATTCTTTATGCCCTCAGAATTCAAATGGTCAGCAATAAATATCCTTAATTGCATAGCAATATCTTCCCATTCAATAGTATCTTTCTTAGCAATTGAAATAAAATTAGAACTTATATAAAGACTTTTGATAAAAGGAAATTTCATTAATTCTTCTGCAATAGTAATTCCTTGTGTTTCTTGGATGCTATTAATTTCAATACTTTTATCTGCCAACATCCTGTTTGAAACAAATTTCATCACTTCAGGATTTGGAGTGCTCTCAGCATAGATGCTATAATTCATAATTGTTTATTTTTGGCAAAAATACAAACTTAAAAATCTATGGCATTAATAAAAGAGATAAAAGGTAAGCAACCAGTTTTTGGAGAAAATATTTATTTAGCAGATAACGCAACAATAGTTGGGGAAGTAGAGATGGGACATGATTGTAGTGTTTGGTTTTCAGCAGTTGTTAGAGGTGATGTTAATTCCATCAAAATTGGGAATAAAGTAAATATACAAGATGGGGCAGTTGTGCATTGTACTTATCAAAAAGCAGCAACTATTCTTGGAAATAACGTTTCTGTAGGGCATAATGCTTTGGTACATGGTTGTACTATAAAGGATAATGTGCTTATTGGGATGGGCTCCATTGTCATGGATGATGTGGTAGTAGAGAGCAACTCAATAATTGCTGCTGGAGCTGTAGTTTTAGAAGGAACACACATTGAATCTGGAACAATTTATGCTGGAGTTCCAGCTAAAAAGGTAAAAGAATTAAATGAGGAACAAACTGCTAGATTAATTGAAGGAATTTCAGATAATTATTTGCTGTATTCTTCTTGGTTTAAAGATTAAACAAAAAGGTTTATTTCTTCTAATTTGATGTTTTCTTGAAAGAAAAATTGAGCGCATTTTTCAAATGATTTTGTGTAATTAGAAACATAAAAATGATGCTCAGTTTTTGTTGAGTAATTTAGTAAATTCTCTTTCTTCAGCTCATTTGCAATATGAATTGCTACTATATTAGCCGAGTCAATTACATATACTCGGCCATTATAATACTCATCAATTTCTTTATGAATTAAAGGATAATGTGTGCATGCTAAAATTAAATGATCAATATTTTTTAACACAGGATTTGCTAAATAATTAGCAATAACTGTATTGCTAATTTTCTCATTTATAAAGCCTTCTTCTATCATTGGAGCTAATAGTGGAGTTGCTAAAGAAATAACATTTGATGTCGAGCATTTTGATTTTATTTTACTTTCATAAATGCCAGACCCAATTGTAGCTTTAGTCCCAATAACACCAATATTGTAATCAGAACAAATTTTGATTACTTCCTTAACCACTGGGTCTATTACATTATATATAGGTGTACTTGCTGAAACCCTATAAACACTTTCGTCAGCAACTGAAGATGCAGAATTGCAAGCAATAACTATAGTTTTGCATTTTTTTTCAATTAAGAATTTTATTATTTTTCTACTAAAACTCTGTATTGCTTCTTTTGATTTTTCTCCATAAGGCAAATGTTTAGTATCTCCAAAATAGATGATATTCTCATTAGGTAAAGCATTTGTAATTGCGTGTGCAACTGTAAGGCCACCAATACCTGAGTCAAATATTCCAATAGGAGAATTTTTCATGATATAAAAGTATAAAAAAAGCACCACTTAGGGTGCTTTTTTTATATATGTGTTTTAGTTTAAAGTCCTAACTTCTTTTTTACTAAAGCAATTACATTTTCACTTTCTTTAGCATAAAGGATATTTCCACTACTTTTATCAAAAATGTAAGTAAAGTTTCCTTCAGTCGCAACATCTTCTATAGCTTTTCTAGCTTTAGCTAAAATAGGCTCTAATAATTCTTGTTCTTTAGTTTGTAAAGATTGCTGAGCATTTTGTTGGAATGATTGAATCCTTTGCTCTAATCCTGTGATTTCAGCAACTTTATCTTGTTTTACTAAATCAGAAAAAGTTGATTCATTAGCTTGATACTCTTGTACGCTTTGTTGGTACTCTGCAGTCATTGAGCCTAATTGTGCTTCTAAGCTTTTTGCAAAATTCGCAACTTCTGTTTCAGCAGTTTTTCTCTCAGGCATTAACATTAATAATTCTTGTGAATCAATATAGCCAAACTTGTTTTGTGCAATTGAACTTAAAGTTAAAAAACTTAAAAGTGCTAGAAATGTAATTTTTTTCATTGTGTGTTATTTGTTGTTTAGTTATTATTTTTAATTGTTATTAGTACCCCATTAGTTCAAGTAATTTGTCTGATTTATCTAGGTTGTCATTTTTATAAAGCATGATTAAATCGCTAGAACTATCAAAAATTACTTGGTACTTATTGTTAGCTGCTAATTGCTGAATTGCATCATGAATTTTATCTTGTATTGGTCTTATCAATTCTTGTCTTTTAGCATACAAGTCACCTTCAGGCCCAAAATATTTTTGCTGTAAATTTTTTGCTCCCGTTTCCTTGTTGATGATTGCCTCCTCTCTTTTATTTTTCATTTCATCAGTAAGTAAAACTTGTTCTTGTTGATAGGCTCTATACATTTGTTCTACATCAGCATATTTGTTCTCAATTTCTTTCTGCCAATCAGCTGATAATGCATCTAATTTATCTTGCGCCTGTCTGAACTCAGGTATTTTATTTAGTATATAATCTGTATCAACATAAGCAAATTTTTGTGCATTGGAATTTGTTATTGTTAAGAAACTTACTGCTAAAATTAAAAATATTTTTTTCATAATTTATTGTTTTAAAAGTTTACAAATCTAATTAAAATTGCTGACCAATAGAGAAGTGAAATTGCCCTCCATTTGCATCAGGGTTAGTAGGTATTTCATCAAGTCCCCATCCATAGTCAAGTCCCATCATTCCAATCATTGGAAGCATTATTCTTACCCCAAAGCCTGCTGATCTTTTCACTCCAAAAGGATTAAAGTTATCAAACTTATCCCATGCATTCCCTGCTTCTAAGAAACCTAATGCATAAACTGTTGATCCTGGATTTAAGCTAATTGCATACCTCAGTTCAGTTGTATATTTATTGTAAATAGTTGCTCCAGTTTGAGGTGATAAAGTATTATTTCCATAACCTCTTAATGAAATCAACTCTCTACCATCAAATTGATAGCCCATTCCACTCATACCATCTCCTCCAACATAAAATCTTTCAAATGGAGCTACTCCTAAATCATTATTATAAGCTCCTAATAGTCCCATCTCAATTCTAGTGTTTAACACCAATTTATCAGTAAAAGCTGAAAACCAAGATGATTTGAATTTCCATTTGTAATATTCAATCCAAGAATATTTCTCTTGGTCAGAAACTGAAGAATAATCATCAATTCCATCAAACATTGAATATGGAGGTGTAACTTTTAAACTTAATGAAAAGTTTGAGCCTCTTCTAGGGAATATTATCTGATCTGTTGAGTTCCTACCAACTTTTATATTGTAGTTTACATTATTTGAAAAACCATTTCTGAATGAGAAAAAAGATTGGGAATTAATCAACTTGTATTGCTGAAAATTAATTCCATTATAAAGAGTGAAATAATCATCAGGATATTTTAATCTATTTCCTAATCCGATAGTTAAACCAGTAATCTCAATTGCTTCTCTTTGTTCATCTGATTGTCCGTTTGATGAAATTGATTTGTATAAAGAAACACTTAATGATGTTGGTTTTTTCCCGCCAAGCCAAGGTTCTGTAAATGAAAGGTTATAGTTTTGGTAGTAAATTCCATTTGATGATGCTGTTAACGAAAGTCTTTGACCATCTCCAGATGGTAATGGCGCCCATTTGTCTTTTTTAAAGATATTTCTTGTAGAGAAATTTGCAAATGTGAGTCCTAATGAACCAACAATTCTCCCTGCCCCCCAACCTCCTTGTAATTGTATTTGGTCAGATGATTTTTCTTCAACCACATAAGTAATGTCAACCTCATTTCTAACTTGATCAGGATCAATTTTTACATCAAATTTCTCAGGGTTAAAATATTGCATTTGAGAAAGTTCTCTTTGAGATCGCATAATATCAGAACGCTTAAACAAATCGCCAGGTCGAGTTCTTAACTCACGCATTATCACATGGTCATTTGTTTTAGTATTTCCTTTAATCATTACTTTGTTTACCCTAGCTTGCTTCCCTTCATAAACTCTAACTTCTAAGTCAATTTTTCTGTCAGAAGCTGCTACTTCAATTGGAGTTGCATTAAAGAATAAATAACCATCATCTAGATAAAGAGAGCTGATATCCGTTCCTTCTTGGCTTCCAAATAATCTAGAATCTAAAACAGTTTGGTCAAAAATATCGCCACTTTCAATCCCTAATTGTCTAATTAATTCTTCTGATGAGTAAACTGTATTTCCAACAAATGAAATGTTACCAAACTTATATGTTTCTCCTTCATTAATTGTCATTTCAATAGTCATAGTGTTATCACTATTCATATAAGCTGTATCACTAATGATTCTCGCATCACGATAACCAACTTCATTGTATTTAGAGATGATGTTTTTCTTGTCATCCTCATAATTTTTATCAATAAATTTTGAGATTTTGAAAATACGCCAGAAATTTTTTGATTTTGTTTCTTTCATGCTTTTCTTAAGCTTGTAATCGCTTACTGCATAAACTGTATCCTTTCTATTTAGTATAGTTTTTTTAGGATTCAGAATTTTAGTTCTTCCTTTTACAATAATCTCTTTTATCTTAACTTTTCCCCCTTTAGTTATGTTAAAAATTAAGTTCTCAGAATTAGCTGTTGCAGTATCTGTAACGGTTAAATAGCCAACTGTTATATTGTAAAATCCTTTATTGATAAAGTATTTCTTAATCTTGTTAATGCTATTATTAATAAGATTTTGAGTTAGTACTTTTCCTCTCATTAATTTCAAGTCTTCCTTCAAAGTTGTAACATCCGATTTACTAACTTTTTTTCCTTTAAATTTAAATTTTGAAAGCCTGCTGTGTTCTTTTAAATCAATGTTTAGAAAAACAACTTCTCCATCAATTTTCTCAATAGTAATATTTACATCAGCAAATAATCCTTGCTTCCATAGTTTTGTAATTGCTGATGTAATATTATCACCAGGTATTTTAATTTTCCCCCCTACTTCTAGTCCTGAAATAGAGATTAAAGTATTGTTATTAAGATGATCAGCACCATTTACCATAATCCCTCCTATTTCATAAGTTTTTGGAGCTGAATAATCCAATCCATCAGTAGTTTGAGCATTGATAGCAATGCTCATTAAACTGAATATTAAAAGTGCAATTTTTTTCAAAATGTTAATTCTGTATTTGTTCTGTTGTTTTTCCAAATCTTCTTTCTCTGCTTTGATAATCTAATATTGCTTTTTCTAAATCAGCTCTTCTAAAATCTGGCCATAATGTATCAGTAAAATACAATTCGGAATATGCAATTTGCCAAAGTAAGAAATTGCTAATTCTGTATTCTCCACTAGTTCTTATTAATAATTCAGGGTCAGGAACGCTTTTTGTACTAAGATATTGCTGAAATTGTTCTTCAGTAATTTTTTCATTTCCTACTGCCTTATTTGTAATCTCATTTACTGCATTTAAAATATCCCATCTTCCACTGTAGCTAAGAGCTAAAACAAGTGTCATTCTAGTATTGCCTTTTGTCTTATCTATTGCTTCTGCTAATTCCTTTTTTGCCTTTGAGGGCAAGCTATCAGTATTACCAATTGTACTTAACTTAATGTTATTGTCCATTAAGGTTTTAGTCTCTTTATTGATTGCGGATACAAGTAAAGTCATCAGGGCATTTACTTCTTTTGATGGTCGGTTCCAGTTTTCAGTTGAAAAAGCATAAAGCGTTAAAAATTTAATACCAATTTCAGCTGCAGCTTCCACTGTATCTCTAACAGCTTTTACTCCATTATTATGACCAAATATCCTAAGTTTCCCCTTGGATTTTGCCCATCTACCATTACCATCCATGGTAATAGCTATGTGTTTAGGTAAATTATTTTTATTGATTTCTTCCATTAAAATGATTGCTGTTTAGTAATCGCAACCTTTTGTTTTGTTAGCTAACTTAAATGAAAGTGTAATGCCAGCAAAAGAATACCAATCGTTTTTATCAGAATTTCCTCTTTGATCATCTTTCAAATGAGTCCCTAAAGGATCTGACATAGAAATTGCCACTGGGGTCATATCTGTTAAGTCCCCACCAGGGTAGGTTGTGCTTACATCATCCAGATAATCAGTGAATGTTTTTCTTGTACTGTACTCAAAAATGATATTAAAACTATTGCTAACAGCAATTTTAACTCCACCACCCAATGCTGCTGAAAATTGAATTAAAGAATACTTTTGCCTGTCTGGAAAAGTTGTAGACCCCTGTCCTTCAGTTCCCATTTCTTGCAAATCAACCCACTCTCCATTAGTCGCAGCATTTTCAGCTTGGGGATTAAAGTTAAAAATAGAAACTCCTCCATATACAAATGGTGTCCAAGTATATAGTGGGTTCCCTGGGTCATATGGTAAGAAATTAAATTCTACTTGCCCTGAAAGTTCGTAAACTGGAGATCTAAAATGCAACCCTCTACTTGCTGCAATTGTATCATCAGAATCTCTTTCATCAGATCTTAAATTCAAATACATAATCTCTGCTTTGTAAACAAATCTTTTATCAATATTTTTTCTGATAACTAAACCAGCAGCTGGTGATGATTGGTTAAAATGAACTGTATTTAAATCACCTTGATAATATGAAGCTCCTAATAAAATCCCAATTTCTGTATTTGGTTTAAACTGTTGAGCTTGTATAGTGTTCCCAAAAATCAAGAAACTCAATAGCAACAAAACTGTTATTTTATGTTTAAATATTTTCATAATCATGATATTATCAATAATTGGCAAATATAAATAATCTAGAGTTTTATAAGTAGATATTAACTTCTTTTATCTAAGCCCCACATTAACTTGTGTCTAATAGTAGCTGTAAATGAATTATTCTGAGGTTGAATTAACTTAATTTTAAAATCTGCCTTCTTAATTATAAGTTCAGTATCACTATCAAAAGCACGAGATCTTGAATCTAATGAAACTAGAGCTAACTGGTCTCTGTCCTCAACTTTTAGTTTTACCACACTATTGTCATCAATTACTATTGGTCTTACATTTAAGTTATGTGGCGCATTAGGCGTAATGATTATGTTGTTTGTACCTGGCATAATTATTGGCCCTCCACAACTAAGTGAATATCCAGTTGATCCTGTTGGTGTTGAAACAACTAATCCATCTGCCCAATAAGTGTTCAGGAATTCATCATCAACAAATGCATCAATTCTAATCATGGATGAAGTATCTTTCTTAGATACTGCAACTTCATTTAATGCAAAATTCTTTTCTTTAAAGAGTTTTTTATCAGTATTTAATTCTAATAAAGCACGCTCATTTATCTGATAGTTTCCTTTAAGGATATCATTAACAGCATCATCAATTTGACCAGCAGAAATACTTGAAATAAAGCCTAATCTCCCTGTATTTATCCCTAAAATAGGGACGCTAGACCCCCTTACATAAGTTACTGCTTTAAGCAATGTACCATCACCACCAATACTGAATAAAAAATCAACATTATTACCTAATGTTTCATGAGAATTGAAAGTAGTAACAGCATTTTTAAAACGAATATTATTTTGCAAAAAAGTGTTAAATTTTTCTTCAACAATTATTTTAATATGCTCGCTTTCCAGCTTTTTAATTAAATGCTGAATGTACTTTGAAAAATGCTCAGGATACGGACTTCCAAAAATTGCGATTGTCATAATTTATTTTTTTGACCCAAATGGATTAGAAAAGTGTAAAAATACGCCTTTTTCTCCTAAATGATTAACAGAATATTCAATTCTTAATAATTTATCATAATAGGTTACATAATCTAGGGATATACCTTTTCCCCACAGTAATTTACTTTGCATAGGGTTACTAGCTTTATTTTGATTATCACTAATGTAGCCCATATCAGAGAAAATACCAAGGTAAATAGAATAATGAGATTTGTTGAATTGTTTCATTTTTACATAAGAAATTTCAAATTCTGTTTTTTCAACTATTGCAAATTTTAATGCTGTTTTACTGAGCCAAAATTGTTGTCCGTCAACTACATAATATTCATAACCCCTTACATAATCATTATAGCCAAACCCTTCTTCATGTGAGTAAGGTTGATAGCCATAAGAAGCTAATTTAACCGCAAAACTACTTCCTAAAAACAAACGATTAACGGGCTCAATATATTTTTCAGCTCTTGCTTTTAACTCAAAATGATTAATTGGACTTGTGCCTTTAAAATATTTTGTTGCTTCAGCACTAAACTGATGCCCATGCAAAGGATAAACTACATAATCTCTGTGTTCATCAGTAAAGGAATAAGTGCTTTTATAATAGTTGCCAGAATTTGAGTTATTACCTAAGTAATTGGGGTTTTTAAAAGTGACACTATCATTAACGGAAGAAGAAAAATAATGAAGTTTTAAAGCATGTTTATAATGAATATTTTTTCTGTATAAAAGTTCAACATTTGCTTCATAATCATTAGCTGTATACTTGTTTTCATCTTCAAAATATAACAGCTGATTATCTATTGTTTGATAATGAGTTTTCTTTCTTCTAAAGAGTTGTAGGTTTGTATTTAGCCCGATTGTTTTTTGCTTATTAAAATAAGGAATTTGATAAGAAAGTAAATAATGTTCTTTAAAGCCCCTTCTTATTTTGAATTGCAAAAGTTCGTTTCTTCCTCTAAAATTTTCCCAATTTAAGAAAATTCCATAATTTAATCTTGAAAAATCAGAATAATCATTTGCTTTAAATTCATCCCACCAAGTGTTAAAATTTCTTTCTGATATTTCAAAAACAGGGTAGGGCCAGAAATACCATTTTTCAGTTACTTCAATATAGATATTTCCCTCATTTTGAGTTATCTCTACAAAATTGAATAATTTTAAATTATTTAAATTTTCAGTACTTTCTTTTATTTTTTCCTTGAGAATATCTTGATTATAATTCTTGTTCTTTTGAAAAGTAACTTCTCTTAGAATAATTTCTTTTTTAGTTTTATTGTTTCCTAAAATCTCAATATTTAAAATGGTAGTTTCACTTTGAGAAAAAACGAAAGTTGAGCTAAAAAAAAGAAAAAAGATTAATGAAAATTTTTTCATTTTAAGGATTTAAAAATCGCATTAATGATTCGTATCTGTCAGCAAAATCATCATTAGTTTCCTCAGTATTGAATGATGCAGATACATTGTAATCAAAACGCTCTAAATCTTTTACAATAGAGTTAATATCCATAGTATTTAGCTTTAATGTAAGTTCAATTTGCAGTGCATCAGGAATTGAAGTAATGTATGAACTTAATATTTTAGTATTATTATCTTCTACAATGCTAGCAATCTCACTCATTTGATAATCATTTTGATTCATCCTTAAAACAATAACCCCACCATTACTTTGTATAGATGTACTTTTTGCAATAGTATATAGTAACTTTCTATTCGTAATTGAACCCAAATAATGTTTTTCTTCATCTAAAACAGGGATTACTGTAAGGCTAAATTTTTCTAGTTCTTCAATAATATCAAAAAGGTGTTGAGTGCCAATAACACTTGGAGCTGTAATTTCCTCAAGATGTTCTTCAATAAATTCTTCTTCATTATCCCAGTTTAGGATTTCTTTCTCTGATAATATGCCTAAATAAAAGCCGTTTCTTACCACTGGAAGATGATTTACTCTTAGCTCTTCCATCAGTGAAATTGCTCTTAAGCCATCATCATCAGGATGTAAACTTATTAATGATTGAGAAATTAAATCAATTGCTTGCATATTGCAAAGATACTATTTTTTACTTTTGCTTTATAATATGACAAAGCTCAGTGTAAATATAAATAAGATTGCAACTATCAGAAATGCTAGAGGAGGAAATACGCCATCTGTGGTTGAAGCAGCAATAAATTGTCAAAAATTTGGGGCTGATGGAATTACAATTCACCCAAGGCCTGATGAAAGGCATATTACAAAAAAAGATGTGTATGATATTAAACCAATTATTAGCACTGAATATAATATTGAGGGGTACCCAAGTCCTGATTTCATAAAAATGGTAGTTGATGTTTTACCTGAACAGGTTACTTTGGTTCCTGATGGCCCGGATGTCTTAACTTCCTGTGTAGGGTGGGATACCATAAAGTTCCAGGATTATTTGAAAGAGATTATTGCTGAATTTAAGGAGCATGGAATTAGAACTTCCATTTTTGTTGACCCAAAATTAGAAATGATTGAAGGAGCGAAACTTTGCGAAACTGATAGGATAGAGCTTTATACAGAAGATTATGCTACACATTATGCAGAGGATAAGGAAAAAGCGATTACTCCTTATGTATTGTGCGCAAGAAAAGCAGCTGAACTAGGTTTGGAGATAAATGCTGGACATGATTTAAGTTTAGAAAATTTAGAATATTTTGCAAAGAATATTCCAAATTTAGCAGAAGTTTCTATTGGACACGCACTTATAAGTGATGCTCTTTATTTGGGATTAGAAAATACAATTCAAATGTATAAACGACTATTATAGATGAAATTATTTTCAAAAAAATATGGTGATAAAGGGCAGGATTTAATTGTTATTCATGGTTTGTTTGGCATGAGCGACAATTGGAATACTTTAGGAATAAAGTTTGCTAAATATTGCAAGGTGCATTTAATTGATTTAAGAAATCACGGGAGATCTCCACATTCTGATGAGTTTTCTTATGAGGTGATGTGCGGAGATGTATTAGAATACATGGAGGATAATAATATAGAAAAACCAATTATCTTAGGTCATTCTTTAGGGGGGAAGGTGGCCATGAAATTTGCATTTTTACATCCTGATAAAATAGAAAAATTAATTGTTGCAGATATTTCCCCAAGAAGGTATGATACTGATTTTCATCAAAATTTATTAAGCACACTTTACAGATTACCTTTAGAAAATTTTGAAAAAAGAGAGGAGATTGACAGTATACTTTCTGAAACTTATGAGGATAAAGGAATGCGCTTGTTTCTTTTGAAAAATTTATATAGAAACGAAAACAAGGAATTTGCTTGGCGTTTTAATATTGAAGTCCTTTTGGAGAAAGTAAATAACATACAAGAGGCAGATTTTGTAAAAGGAGTTTGTGATGTTCCAACTCATTTTATAAGAGGAGGAAACTCAAATTATATAACATCTGAAGACGAACTAACTATAAACAAACACTTTTCAGACTTTAGTATTGCAACAATTGAGGGAGCAGGACATTGGCTGCATGCAGAAAATCCTGAACGCTTTTATAATGAAGTTATGGGATTTTGTTTAATGTAAATTAAGCAAAGAACTTTAGGGAAATTAGTTACGGTAGAGTAGTGGGGTATTTTAAGTAATATCTATTCAGTTGGTTTGGTTACTTTGTAGTTAGTTTCTTGTAAACCACCAGGTCGATTCCACTTAACTTTCTTAATATTTTCAACTTCAGAGTGTTTAACACAGTACGTATTAACAGATTCTTTATTTTCCAAGTTAAAAATTTCTTTATAATTTTCTTTTTCATACTTATGATGAGTAAGTTTTGTATCTATTATATTCCCACTAAATAGAAAAAATGATGTGCTAAAAAGGATTTCTAACATACCACAAAACTAATAAATTAAATCGATATCATTTTTATAGAAGTAATTAGGGGTTTAGTTAATCAAATCAAATTGATTAAAATGATGAGTAGTATGGTGAATAATAAGAAATTTAATTTTTTCACTTTCCATTTTACCATATATAGGATGATCTATTTCCCCTTTAAGATCAATAAGGTTCTTAAGTTTTTGAATTAGTACATCTTTTTCATAATCTAAATCTAAATTTTTATCAGATATTTTTAAAGATTTCACCATTGTTCTTAGATTTCTTGGAGTTTTTAATGGACTTAGTTTTGATATGTATATTAGAAATAATTTCCCAAGGGTAACACCAAAATATTTATACCAGAATGGGACTGTGATTTTTCCTAAATATAAATCTATAGATTTTGAACAATGTTTTACCATTTGAGATGAGTTCATCTTCCCCCATTTTCCAATAGTCTCTTTTTCAAGAAAATTTAGTTTTTCAATCAGTTTTTCAATACTTAATAATGATTTATCACTCATATTACCTTTCTTGTAAATACTAGAATCTTATAAGCTGACCTTCTTTCGCCAGATTAAATCCTTTTTCAAAAACTTCTTTTTGGGCAGAGCTTTCTTCAATTAATAATGGGTTGGTGTGGTTAAAATGAATGAAATGTATTTTTTGTTTATCAGCATCCGAAAGAGAAGAAAATAATTCCATACTTTCCTCTACAAATGGATGAGGTATTTCACTCATATCTCTTTTCAATTCTCCATTTTTATAAAAGGTAGCATCCAAAAAAGCGTAATCTACCTTTTTAATAAGTTCTGTTATATTCGTTTCCCACTTTTCCCATTTGTCAATATCCGGAATAAAAATTAAGGATTTGTTATTTATCGTAATTTCATAACCAACTGTTTCTGAGAATTCATCTCTATGCGGAACCAAAAAAGGTTTTATTTTTATGTTCTCGTTCAGATTAAAAGTAGAATCTGATTTTAGCGCTTTAATATTGATATTTTCTAATCTTACCAATTGACTCCATGGTCCGTTTTCCTCCAAGAAAGTTTTCATTTTTGGCATTGCAAAAACTGGCAAATTATCAGTTCCCATTACCTCCTTGCCAAAATGCATTAAGCCTGTATAATGCCCCATGTGGGCATGAGTAAATAAAATACCATCTAGTTTTTCAGTTCCTGTTTTTTGCTTTAAGAGTTGCAATTGCTCTTTGATATTTGGAGTGGCGTCAATAATCCATTGCTCTTTACTTATAGGATCTACAATTGCCAGACAAGAAGTAGTTCTTTTCAATTCAGAATTTTTCCAAGCTGCTGCACAACATTCTTTTTTACAATTCATTTGCGGATATCCTGCATCTTGCGCCACTCCTAAAGCCATTACATAAGCAGTTGTCGGGGTTTTTTCTGCTGGCTGACTGCAAGCAAAAGAAAATAGTATAATTAAATAAATTAAATTTCTCATTTTATGATTTTTTCAAAACAATAATAGTTGTCTTTTTCAGGCTTTAAATCTATTGTGCCGAGTTCTGTATATCCAAGCCTTCTGTAAAATTCCATTGCTTTTGGATTTCCAGAATAGGTATCCAATCTTATGGATTGATATCCTTCTTCTGCAACAACCTCTTCCACAAATAACATCATTTTTTTTCCTATTCCATCTCCCCATTTTTCTTCAACTACCGCTAACCTGTGGACAACTAAAAAAGAGTTTGTTTTATCTTTCCACCCAATAGTTAAATAGGTTTTATCTTGATTTTCATCAATATTAATTCCTCCAATTATTTCTCCATTTTCTTCTGCTACAAAGTAAGTTCTTGCTTTCAAGTCAGCTATAATTACATCAACATTTGGGTAGCTTGAATCCCATTGATCTATCCCGTTTTTAAGCATCCCGTTAACACAGGAATTATACATTAACATTATATTCCCAAGATCAGCAGTATTTGCTTTTCGTATTATCATTGCACAAGTAAATTACACCCTCTAACATCAGCATTATTGAACCTTCCTAAAACTGAAAAACTACCATCATCAAAAGCTCTTCCTAAATCCTGTGTAGCAATAAACGGACAAGAATAGATATTTGCCAAATCAATTACATTTATACCTCCTGTTTTATTGTTAATTATTGATAGGGGATCATTTACATCTCTTGTTAATATTTTCATCCATGGGGGAGTTTTAAAAATATTATTTCCTTTTGAGTATCCTTGTGATAAAAGCTCAGTCATACCATATTCCGAATGTATGTTTTCAGTAGCAAATGAATGCTTTAATATACTGTGGATTTCTTCTTTTAGTAGTTCTTTTCTCTGCCCTTTCATTCCCCCAGTTTCCATTATAATGGTGCGTTCTAATTTCTGAGGAAACTCTTCTGCTAAATCAAGTAAAGCATAAGTTACCCCAAACAATATTGTTTTTTGTTTTTTGTTTTCTAATCCCTTGAGGGTAGTGGCTAATTCCTCATAATTATTGAGGTAGTAATTGCTTTGTGGATGTTTGCTTTTTTTTATTAAATCATCAACCATATAAATGAGTGATGAGCCTTCTCTTTCTTTGTATGATGGGAGTAAAGCAAGTATGCAATAGTCGGTAATATCGCCATAAAAAAGTTGAAATGTTTTTTGATAAGAGCTTTTGTACAGCTCAATATTGCTTACTAAATGTTTGCTTTGCTCTCCTGTAGTACCGCTACTTAAAAATATTTCTTCAATTACTTGCCCTTTGCAGATGATTTGTTCTGTTTTAAAAAATTCAAGAGGTAAAAATGGAATTTCATTTATATTTTCAGGGTTTTTCCCCCTTAATATAAGTGCAGCATAAGCAGCATAAGTTAGGTTGTTCTCCATTTGAAAGTCAAATATTTCTAATGCTAACTTTTCAAAAGTTGCATCATTTGTGCAATTAAATATTTTATTTATAAATGTATTCAATTTATTAGTTGCTTAAAATTCAAAAGTACTATTTTTACGTTAAATTAAAATTATGAAAACATTAAATAAAACAACACTAATAATCTTGCTTTTTACTATTGTAATGAGCGCTTGTCAATCTAATACTTCTACTGAAACTAAAACAGTAAATGAGCCATCAGTATTTTTTAAAAACATTCAAGATGGGGCTATTCTATCTTCCCCTTTTTTAGTAGAAATGGGGGTAGAGGGCATGGAGGTTGAAGCTGCAGGTGAAATTAATGCTTTAAAAGGGCATCATCATATCATTATAAATTCTGATTTTATTACTGATGGTGATATTGTGCCTGCTAATGCACAGCACATACATTTCGGATTAGGTCAAATTGAAACTACCTTGGATTTAGATGAAGGAAATTATTCTTTAACGCTACAATTTGCTGATGGAATGCATCAGTCTTATGGTAAAGACATGAGCAAAACCATCAATGTAACGGTTCGTAAGTAAAAAGAACTAAGTAGTAAAATAATTAAAAAAGGCGATTCTGAATGGAGTCGCCTTTTCTATTAGTTATGATTAGTCTCTAGAATTTGTATTCTAAATTTATGTATAAAGTATTTTCAGCTTCAGATCCATCTGCAGCACCTGTCCATGATTGCATGTTTATTGCAACAGTTACTCCTTTCGTCATTTGTCTTTCTATACCATAAATTGTATATGAACCTTCATTAGCGGTTTCTGTAGCATCGTCATATCTAGCGAATAGAGTGTAATCTTCATTTAATTTATAGGACCCATAAATCGACATTAAATTTTTCTCTTCATCAGCTATAATATTGCCTGAATTTTTCATTAAACTTGCTTCATATCCTAGTGAAAAATTTGTTCCTGAATAGGCAAGACTTGCAGCAGAAATATATTGAGAATCAGTTGAATCAGTATAAGAGCTTCTCGGTGTTATATCCTGATGCAATCTTAAAGCTAAGCTAGTGCTTATTCTATAGGTAATACCTAGTCCGCCTCTAAATAACCCTAAATCATCTTGCACTTTTTTATATCCTTCCCCATTTAATATTTGAGCGTCAATAGCTAGCTTATTACCAATTTTATAATCAGCTGTGATACCTACATCAGCAGAGTTTGCCCATTTGTACTTGTCTTGCGCAGATTTTTCGATATACCTTTTCCCCCAAGCTTTTTCCATAAATTTAAAATTCTTTGTGCCTACCATTCCAATATTAAGAGTTAATTTATCAGAAGTCTTCCATTTTAATGAAGCTATTTTTAAAAATGCTGTATATGAACTTCCTTCATTATTATTGCCTACATCAAAGGTAATTTTTGTTGAAAAATTATCATCTATTTGATATGAATAACCTAGATATGATCGTTTAATTTTAAACTCTTTAAATGCAGTTTCATTTTCCTCAGAAGACATGTCATAATTAAAGTTAGAGAAAACTTTAACTGAAGGGGTGCCGTTTTGCGCATTTGAATTATATGTAATAAGTACTGCGCTAATTAGTAATAAGATTGTTTTTTTCATTTTTTGTAATATTTTATTTAATTTCGCCTAAGGTACACGCTTAATATTTTTTTATTAAGTAAAATTTAAGTTAAAGTTAAGAAATCGTATTAGTGTTAAAGGCCTAGTCTACTAAAGAATTTTACAATACCTTGAACAAATTGTTCAGGCATCTCTGTTAACATTAAGTCTACTGTTAATTGGTCGTTAACACCAATTGCAATTGCAATAGAAATAACAAGACCTAGAATTGCATAACTAGCATCTTTTAATCCAAGTCTTATAGAGGCCCATAGTGTATTATCAGAGGTTCTCATAATTGACATTCCTATTTCTCTACCTGCAAGTAATCCAATAAACACCCATGTAGTACTCATAGGGACATTAGAGTATAGCTTAAAGTAAAATAATATAACACAATAAATTAAGTCAATTAAAGTAGCAAATCTTACATCCGTAACTACTGATTTTTCAGTAACAATCTTTTGTATTCTGCCACCTTTATAGTAAAGTAATAGCCCTAATCCTATTACAACAATTGATGTAAACCCAATAAACTCTGCAGTGTTTAGGCTTCTCGGTAAGTATACTGCAATATTAGCAGCATCTTGCATTAGCCAAACTGACCAAAGTGTACCTGAAGTAATCCATTGTGCAATTGTCCATCCAAATTTAGCTTCTCCTGTAAAGTACTTTTTAGATGCCTTAGCAACTATCATAAAAAAGATAAGTCCCATTATTAGGGAAAGGATATATCCACTCATGCTTTTTGCAAGCACACCTCCTACGGCTGCAGGTGTAGCGGCAAATGAAGTAAGTAAAATAAATGTAGTGGATACTGGCATTCTTAAACGCGTAAGAATTAGTAAGAATATTGGTGCGGCAATTTGCAGGAAATGAAATTCCGTAGGAGCTATTTCAAATCCTTTAGATGTTAATCTTCCGTGTGAAACATCTCCACCAAGAGTTACCCAACTAAAAAGCATAGTAAAGAAAAATATTCCTCCAATGAAAATCCAAAGCACCCACCATTTCTTATCTTGGTTTGATGCGATAAAAGTTCCAATAGTTTGTATGCTATCGTTTGCAATTGCAGCATATGCTGCAAAAATAAAACCAACCCACATTGCATACTGAGGATAGGGTGTGGCAAACATTGCAAGTAAAAATGAGCAAATTATAAATAATAGAAAATTATGCTCAGTTTTAGGAAACCAAACTGTTGCTGGAAAACTAAAAGCTTTAATAAGTTTTTTCATCGTGCGCTTTTTATGTAGATTTTTTTAAACAGCTGCGAAAAAAACAGTTATCATAATTACTAAGTAAATTACTGCTGATAAATCTAGTGGTTGTGTGTTTGTTGTGTTGTTCATTTTAATTTGTTATTGTTTAGTGCAAACATGACAATAGAATTTAGTTTATAAGTTATTTAAACATTATCCTAATGTTAAGGAATTGTTAAGATTTTTTATTAGTATTATATTCAATTAGTTATATGATGTTTTATTTTTAATTTTGCAAATATGTATTATAACAGCTATTCTAATAGAAAATATATGTTATGTAATTGTTAATTTATTTATCATTTGGAGTTAAATATTAAATAAAGCTTTTTTATCTTTTTTATCTTTTATACTTTTGTAAAAAAGCAAACATGAGCCAAAAAATTTTATTAGTAGACGATGAGGAGGATATTTTAGAGTTTTTATCTTATAACCTAATAAAAGATGGATTTGAAATACTTACTGCAAATAATGGTGCAAAAGGATTAGCATTAGCAAAAAAGCATAAGCCAGATTTAGTTATTCTAGATGTAATGATGCCAGAGATGGATGGTGTTGATGTATGTCAAAGGTTAAGAGAATTACCTGAGTTAGATGAAACACTTGTATTATTTTTATCTGCAAGGGCTGAGGATTATTCTCAGCTAGCAGGCTTTAGTGCAGGCGCTGATGATTATATTACTAAGCCAATAAAACCTAAATTACTAATTAGTAGGGTTAACGCTATTTTAAGAAGAAAAAGTAGAGATAAAGCTGTAAATAAAATAGAAGTTGGAGGAATTGAAATTGATCAAGAAAAGCACACTATTTCTTGTAATGGTGAATTTATTTCTTTGGCTAGAAAAGAATTTAAGTTATTATTTTACTTAATGACTATACCTGCTAAGGTTTTCACTAGAAAAGAAATAATTAATGAGGTTTGGAAGGATGCAATAGTTGGAGATAGAACTATTGATGTTCATATTAGAAAAATAAGGGAGAAGATTGGAGATAATCATATTAAAACAGTAAAAGGAGTAGGATATAAATTTGATATATAATGCGGTTTAACACACCAATAAAAATATCATTATTCTTAAGTGCGGTACTTTTTGTTTTAGCAGGAAGTTTATTTTATGCAGCATCAGGAACTGAGTATTTTCTTTTAAGTTTAGTTTTATTCTTTTGGTTTTCAGTTGTATTAATTTATAAAGTTGTAAAACTATATATACATAGTAAGATTAGTGTTATATATAAAAATATCTATACGCACAAAGGCGTTACAAGGTTTGTGGATGTAGATATTGATTCAGTAGAAAAAGAAGTGGAAGACTGGGCAATACAGAAAGAAAATGAAATTCTGCAAATGAAAGCATCAGAAACTTATAGAAGAGAATTTATTGGTAATGTTTCACATGAGCTAAAAACACCAATTTTTAATATACAAGGATATATTCTTACACTTTTAGATGGAGGTTTATATGATGAAGAGGTAAACATGAAATACTTGAAAAGAACTAGTAAGAGTGTTGATAGAATGATTAATATTGTAGATGATTTAGAGGTTATTACTAGATTGGAAACAGAAGAATCACAATTAGAAATTGGGGAATTTAATATTGTTGAGTTAGTAAAAGATGTGCTTGATCAGTTAGAATTAAAAGCAAATGAGTCAAAAATTGAACTGTCGATTCAAAAAGAAATACTTACAGAGTTTGTTGTAGGAGATATTGATAAAATTCAGCAAGTTTTTGCAAATCTAATAAGTAACTCTATTAAATATGGGAAAGAGGGTGGTCGTACTGAAGTAAGATTTTTTGACATGAATGAGAATATTTTAATAGAGATTGCTGACGATGGTATTGGTATTAGTGAGATGGATCTGCCTAGGCTTTTTGAAAGGTTTTATCGAGTTGATAAAAATAGATCTAGAAAAATTGGCGGCACAGGATTAGGGTTAGCAATTGTAAAGCATATTATTGAAGCACATAATCAGACAATTAATGTTAGAAGTACTATTGATGTTGGGTCTACTTTTTCTTTTATTCTAAAAAAGGCTAAATAATTCTTCCCAATTTGTTGAAGTAGGTTTTATGGCAACAAATCCTGAGTATTTTTTACTTTGGGTTATTGCTTTTTCAAAATCAAAATCAGCTTGTTTTTGTGAGTAACAAATTCCATTCTGCTTAAAATTAGCGGCTAGATACTCTTGCTCGGTTTGTCCTGGTGTTGGAATGAAAAATGCCTTTTTCTCAAGTTTCGCTAAATCCATAACTGTAGAATACCCAGGTCTGCAAATAATAAGTTCAGACTGTGTAATGGCTGTATTTAATTCAGTTGCGTTCATATGAGAATGAACACTTAAATTCCCCACGGTTTCATGGGTATCTATCTCAGGTTTCCCAAGTACAATTAATGATTTTTCTTTTCTGTCTTTTAAAGCTTTTATCAAACCTTTTTCAAGTATTGTTCTTTGGGGTTCTGGCCCAGAAACAATTGCTAAGAAGTCATATTTATTCTTTTCATCTATTTTCTCAAAACGAGATTGAACTCCTATATATGAGGTGTTGTTGGGAAGATTATCAGGTTTTGATAATTCCCCAGCCAAACTATTTTCATCATCATCCATTACCCAACATGCATCAAATTTATTAATGTATTTGTAATTAAAATTTTGAATACTTTTAGAAAAATAAGGACTTTGTATTTTAAGTTGATGAGTGATAAAAGCAGTTGGCACTTTATTGGAATACAGCCCATACCTGTTGTCAGATATTACCCCATCGATATTATAATCTTCAATAATTTGTTTTAACATTGAATGTTCTTTTTTAATCCCTATAATTAATTTAGGGAGTTGCAAAAGCATACTAATACTCATTGGCAAATACTTAGGGTATTTAATGTTGTATCCTGAAAAACGAATCATTTCTAAGTCAGGAAGCTCTGTACTTAGTAGATGCATAGGCCTGCCATCAGCTGCAATAATTACTTCATAATTATGTGAAATTAGTTGTTTTATTATTGGTATGCATCTTGTAGCATGCCCAATTCCCCAATCTAGTGGAGCAACTAATATTCGTTTTTTTGATTTCACAGGCCAAAAATACTTAAAACAAAGTAGTTTTGCATAAAAATATAAGTTTTGGCAAAAAATAAGTTAAGAAAATTCGGACAGATGAAGAATTACCCTCATGTTGAGGAGCCTACTTTGGAGGAGATGAAAGAAGGATTTCATTTAAAAGGAAAATGGAAAAAAGAGTTTTTCAAAAATGACAATCCTTTGGTGTTGGAACTTGGTTGTGGTATGGGTGAGTATAGTGTAGGTTTAGCTGATAAATGCCCAGATAAAAACTTTTTGGGTGTTGATATAAAGGGCGCTAGAATTTGGCAAGGAGCTACTGAGTCCTTAGAAAAAGACATGCAGAATGTCGGTTTTTTAAGAATCAGGATTGATTGGATTGAAAGTTGTTTTGAAGAAGGGGAGGTTGACGAGATATGGATTACTTTTCCTGATCCTCAAATGAAAAAAAGAAGAGGGACTAAGCGTTTAACACATCCAGGATTTTTAAAAAGATATAAGTACATATTGAAAGAAGATGCTCCTATTCATTTAAAAACGGATAGTCAATTTTTACATGGTTTTACTTTAGGAGTTATCACTGGTAAAGGTCATAAATTGGAGGATAGTACTCATGATTTATATGGTTCACCAATGGTAAGGGAACACATGGAAATCAAAACCCATTACGAGCAAATCTATTTAGATAAAGGGATGCCAATTACTTATTTAAGGTTCAAACTTGCAAGATAATTTCTTTCATAAAGTGTATGCGATTGTTCTACAGATTCCTGAGGGAAAAGTTTGTACTTATGGATCTATTGGAAAATATTTGGGCAGTGCAAAATCTGCTAGAATGGTAGGTTGGGCTTTGAATAAATGCCCAATTGATGTGCCTGCTCATAGGGTGGTTAATAAGCAAGGTTTACTTACGGGAAAAATGCATTTTGACGGCATTACTTTAATGCAAGATTTATTAGAAAATGAAGGAGTTGAAATTAAAGGCAACCAAATAATTGATTTAGAAAAATATTTGTGGGAGCCTAAAATCTAAAATCTAACTTCCTATCTTTGCATCCCAAAATTTAAAAAAAATGAAACTTACCAAAGAAGTTGTTTTAGCGGCACTATCTAATATTACTTTGCCTAATGAGGGTCAGAATATTGTAGAATGTGGAGCGATAAAAAATGTACAGATTTTCGGTACTGATGTTGAGTTAGATGTAGAGATAAAAAACCCTACATTACAATATAAAAAGCGTGTTGAGGTAGATTGCTTAAAAGCAATTCATGAGCATGCTTATGAAAAATCTAAAGTAAAGATAAATCTTATAATTAATGCTCCAGAAAAATCAAATATTATTAAAGGTAATGAGATTCCTGGAGTTAAAAATATTGTTGCGGTTTCATCTGGTAAAGGAGGTGTCGGAAAATCAACTATTGCAGCAAATTTAGCTGTTGGTTTAGCTGACTTAGGATATAAAGTTGGTGTAATTGATGCTGATATTTATGGCCCTTCTATGCATATTATGTTTGGATTGGAGGGAGCAACTCCTGAAGCAATTCAAATTGATGGAAAATCAAAAATTAAACCTTTGGAAAGTTATGGTGTAAAGCTATTATCTATTGGGTTTTTTGCTCAAAGTCAACAGGCAGTTGTTTGGAGAGGGCCTATGGCTTCAAAAGCATTGAACCAGTTACTTTGGGATACGCATTGGGGGGAGTTAGAATACCTTATTGTTGATTTACCCCCTGGTACTGGTGATATACATTTATCATTGGTGCAATCAATTCCTTTAACGGGTGCTGTGGTAGTGAGTACTCCTCAAAATATTGCTTTGGCTGATGCTAAAAAAGGAGTGAATATGTTCCAGATGGACAGTATTGCCGTTCCTGTTTTAGGTATGGTTGAGAACATGTCTTATTTCACACCTGAGGAATTGCCTGATAATAAGCATTACATTTTTGGTGAAGGTGGAGCTAAAGGGTTAGCTGAACAAATGGGTATTGATTTGTTGGCTGAAATTCCTCTTGTTCAATCAGTTCGTGAAGCTGCTGATGCAGGAAGGCCTGCAGTGTTACAAGGAGCTACTCCTGTTGCATTAGAGCTTTTAAATTTGGCCAAGAATGTAGTAACCGCAATTGAAAAAAGAAATGTAAGTTTGCCGCCAACATCAGCAGTGGAAACTACAAATGAGGCTGGTTGCTCAACTAAATAAAATATTATGGGAATTATTACTGACAAAACTATTATTGCTAAAATTGAGGGTGCTTTAGCTGAGATAAGACCTTTTTTAGAGGATGATGGTGGTGATATTAATTTTATTGAACTTACTGATGAATGGGTGGTGAAAGTAAAATTGATTGGAGCTTGCAGTAATTGCAGTATTAGTTTATCAACTTTAAAAAATGGTGTTGAGGTTGTTGTTAAGCGTGCTGTTCCTGAAGTGAAAGAGGTTATTGAAATTTCTGCTCTCTAAAAGTCAATTATTTTTCTTGATGTTATATCTAGTAGAGCATTTTCTATTTAGAATTGCTATAAATTACATTATACAGTTATTTTATATCTATTTTTTTAATTTGAAAAATATAAATTTGCAGCCTAAAATTGAAGATATATTTAACATGATTAGAATTTATAATATTAAAAACTACTTTTTACTTCTTGTAGTATCGTTTACATTTTCATTTCAATCGTTAGCTGAAGTAGATGGCGCTCAAATCTTTAAACAAAACTGTACAGCATGTCATGTTTTAGGAGAGACTAAGCTTATTGGTCCAGGTTTAAAAGGCATAACAGAAAAAAGAGATAAAGAATGGTTGAAAAAATGGATTAATAATTCATCTGAATTAATTGCTTCTGGCGATGCAGATGCAATTGCAATTTTTGAGGAGTATAATAAAGTTGTAATGACAAATTTTTATTTTTCTGATGAAGAATTTGAAGCTTTATTTGGTTATTTAGAAAATCCTCCAGTAGAGGAGGCTCCTGTTGCTATCAAAAATACTGTTGTTGCTGAAGAAGAAGGGCTGTCTGCTTCTACTCAAATGATGTTGATTGCTTTGGTTTTATTAACTCTGATATATATATTGACATCTGTAAAAAACAGTCTTAAAGAAAGTTTAGGGCAAGATACTGAGTCAGTCACTGCAACGGTACAATCTAATTTTACTTTGTTTTTCTCTAATACTATCAATAAATTATTTGTTGGCTTATTTTTTGCAATTGTAATTTTAAAGTTTGTATATGATGCAATGATGGGCGTAGGTGTTACTACTAATTATCAACCTGAACAGCCAATCGCTTTCTCGCACAAAATTCATGCAGGTGATAATGGGATTGACTGTAATTATTGTCATGTTTCTGCAAGAAAGTCTAAGCATTCTAGTATACCATCTGCTAATGTTTGCATGAATTGTCATGCAAGTATTGTAGAGGGCTCTATCGCAGGGGCTACAGAATTACAAAAAATATATGATGCAGTTGGCTATGATCCTGATAAGCGACAATATATTGAAGGTTACGAGCAAAAGCCTATTGAATGGGTAAGGATTCATAATCTACCTGATTTAGCTTATTTCAATCACTCGCAACATGTTAATGTAGGTAAAATCGAGTGTCAAGAATGTCATGGAGCTATTGAGGAGATGGATGTTGTAAAACAAGAAAATGATTTAACTATGGGCTGGTGTATTGAGTGTCATAGAGAAACTGAAGTGAAGATGGAAGGAAACGATTACTATACTAGTCTTCATGAAAAAATGAAAGAGCAATATTCAGGTGAAAAAATTACTGTAGACAAGATAGGTGGTTTAGAGTGTGGTAAGTGCCATTATTAATAAGTATTTAGATTTAAGTTCTATATAATATGACAAAAGCAAAAAAATATTGGAAAGGTTTAGCAGAGCTAAATAATGATCCGATTATAGACAAGTTAAAACAAAATGAATTTGTTGAAGAAATTCCAGTAGATAAGTTTTTAGGAGATAGTGATATTTCATCTACATCTACATCAAGAAGAGATTTCTTAAAGTTTTTAGGATTCAGTACAGCAGCAGCAACTTTAGCAGCTTGTGAGACTCCTGTTAACAAAGCTATTCCTTACGTAATTAAGCCTGAAGAAGTAACTCCTGGAGTTGCTAATTTCTATGCCACTACAATGTATGATGGGCATGACTATGCTTCTGTTTTAGTTAAAACTAGAGAGGGAAGACCTATTAAGATTGAGCCAAACAAAACAGGAACTAATGCAAGAGTTCAAGCTTCTGTTCTGTCATTATATGATTCTGCAAGATTAAAAAATCCTATGAAATCTGGTGTTAAATCTGATTGGAACAATGTAGATGCTGATATTACTGCTGAATTAGAAAAGATTTCTGCTGATGGAGGAAATATTGCATTTCTAACTTCTACTATATTAAGCCCAACTACTAAACAATTAATTGCTGATTTTTCATCTAAATATAAAAATGTAAGACATGTACAAATGGATGCTGTTTCTTCTCATGGCACATTAGAAGCAAATAAGACTTCATTTGGAGTAAGAGCTTTACCTATGTTTCGTTTTGATAAAGCTGCTGTTATTGTTTCATTTGGTGCTGATTTTATTGGTAATTGGGGGCACCCAAACAATGAAAAAGATTATGCTTTAGGTAGAAATCCTAATGATGGAAAAATGTCTAAGCACTATCAAGTTGAATCTACTTTATCATTAACAGGTTCTAATGCTGATGAAAGAATTCAAATTAAACCTTCTGAACAAGCTGGTTTATTATCTAATTTATTAAATGCTTTAAATGGTGGTACTGCTGATAGTAGAATTGCTAAAATGGCTGCTGATTTATCTAAAAATGCAGGAAACTCAATTGTTGTATGTGGTAGTAATGATACTAAAATTCAGATTTTAGTTAATGCAATAAATGATAAATTAGGAAATTATGAAAATACAATTACTTTATCAGCTCCTTCTTATTTAAACCAAGGAAATGATACTGATGTTGCTCAATTAATTACTGATATGAATGCTGGTAATATTGCAGCATTAATTACTTATAATATAAATCCTTCTTATTCCTTACAGAATGCAGCAGGATATAATTCAGGCTTAGAAAAAGTATCTTTAACTATTTCTACTTCACTTTATAATGATGAGTCTGCTTCAAAAATGATGTATGCTTGTCCTGATAATCATTACTTAGAATCATGGGGTGATGCTATGCCAACTCATGGTGAATATACTTTTATGCAACCAACTATCTCTCCATTGTTTAATGGGAGACAGTTTCAAGAAAGTATAATGAAGTGGATGGGTGAATCAGATTATCATACTTATTTACAAAACTATTATTCATTTGCTGATTGGAATCAATCTGTACATGATGGTTACTTTACTTCAAATGATGGAAAAGTAAATCCTGCATCTTTTGCAGCTACTATTCCTTCTTTTGATTTATCAAAATCTGAGGCTATAGAGTTTGAGATGACTGAAAAAATCTCAATGGGAGATGGTTCTCAATCTAATAATCCTTGGTTACAAGAATTACCTGATCCATTATCAAGAGCTTGTTGGGATAATTATTTAACAATGTCAGCTTCTACAGCTGGTGATTTAGGAATTACAAATTGGAATATTTCTAATGGGGCTTTAAATGGCAGTATGGTTAACATTACTGTTAATGAAACTACTTTAAATAATGTTCCAGTTATGATTCAACCAGGTCAAGCTAATGGTACCGTTGCATTGGCAGTTGGATATGGTAGAACTGCAGCAGGGAAATGTGGTAATGATATAGGGTATAACGCTTTTTCTTTAGGAAATGGAGATGCTACTATTGAAGTAATTGGTGGTGAGTACGAATTTGCAGCTGTTCAATTACATCATACAATGATGGGAAGAGATATTGTAAAAGAAACTACACTTGCTGATTTTATTGTCGATCCTACTTCAGGAAATCATAAAACATTATATGCTACTCATGATGGGCCTAAAACTGGGGATAAAGTTTCTCTTTGGGACGAGTTTGATCATTCAACAGGTCATTTTTGGAATATGTCAATTGACTTAACACTTTGTACAGGATGTGCTGCTTGTGTTATTTCTTGTCATGCTGAAAATAATGTTCCTGTTGTTGGTAAAGAAGAAATTAGAAAATCGAGAGATATGCACTGGTTGCGTATTGACCGTTACTTTTCTTCTGATATGACAAAAGAATTATCTGCTGAAGAAAAAATATCTACAATTGATATGTATGCTGAAATGGAGGATCCTTCAGGAAATCCTGAAACGGTTTACCAACCAGTAATGTGCCAGCATTGTAATCATGCTCCTTGTGAAACTGTTTGTCCTGTTGCTGCCACATCTCATGGTGCAGAAGGTCAAAATCACATGGCTTATAATAGATGTGTGGGCACAAGGTATTGTGCGAATAACTGTCCTTATAAAGTAAGAAGATTTAACTGGTTCCAATATTCTGATAACGATAAGTTTGATTTCAACATGAATGATGACTATGGTAAAATGGTATTGAACCCTGATGTAGTTGTTCGTTCAAGAGGAGTTATTGAGAAGTGTAGTATGTGTATACAACAAATTCAATCAATTAAACTTGATGCTAAAAAAGCTGGAAGAACAGTTAGAGATGAAGATGCTCAAACAGCTTGTTCTTCTGCTTGCTCTACAAATGCAATTGTATTTGGAGATGTAAATGATGATTCTCATCAGATTCAAGGATTAAAGAAAGACTCTAGATCATATCAGTTGCTAGATCATTTAAATGTTGATCCTTCAGTATTCTATCAAACTAAAATTAGAAATAAAGCTTAATTATATTATGCATAAAGAATCAGAAATTAGAGAGCCATTAATTCTTGGTAGTAAGTCCTACCATGATATTACAAAAGATATTGCATTTCCTGTTGAAGGCAAGGCTAATAAATATTGGTGGATTTTATTTTCACTTTCATTAGTTCTTTTCTTATGGGGTGTTGTCTCAATGGCATACACTATTGGAACAGGAATTGGCGCTTGGGGGTTGAATAAAACAGTAAACTGGGCATGGGATATTACTAACTTTGTTTGGTGGATTGGAATTGGACATGCGGGAACATTAATCTCAGCAGTACTTTTATTATTCCGTCAAAAGTGGAGAATGTCAATTAACCGTTCAGCAGAAGCAATGACAATTTTTGGTGTTGCTCAAGCTGCATTATTCCCTTTAATTCATATGGGAAGACCTTGGTTAGCTTACTATGTATTCCCTATTCCTAATCAGTTTGGTTCACTTTGGGTAAATTTTAATTCTCCATTATTATGGGATGTATTTGCAATTTCAACTTATTTCTCAGTATCAGTTGTTTTCTGGTACATTGGGTTGATTCCTGATTTCGCAATGTTAAGAGATAGATTTGACGCTAAAGTATCTCCAATGAAAAAACAACTCTACTCTTTTCTTTCATTCGGTTGGAGTGGTAAAGCAAAACATTGGCAAAGATTTGAAGAAGTTTCTTTAGTATTAGCTGGTTTAGCTACACCTTTAGTGTTCTCGGTTCACTCTATTGTATCTATGGATTTTGCAACTTCAATTATCCCAGGTTGGCACACAACAATCTTTCCTCCTTATTTTGTATTAGGGGCATTATTTTCTGGGTTTGCAATGGTAGAGACTTTACTTATTATAATGAGGAAAGTTGTGAATATGGAAGCTTACATCACTATTAAGCATATTGAATACATGAATATAATTATCTTGCTTACTGGTTCTTTAGTAGGTACTGCCTATATAACTGAGTTATTTATGTCATGGTATTCAGGTGTTGAATTCGAGCAATACGCTTTCTTGAACAGAGCAACTGGTCCTTACTGGTGGGCCTATGCCATTATGATGACTTGTAATGTTCTTACTCCTCAATTGTATTGGTTTAGTTCTATAAGAAAGAGTTTTATTGCAACATTTATTTTATCAATATTTGTAAATATTGGCATGTGGTTTGAGCGTTTTGTAATTATTGTTACTTCTTTACATAGAGATTACTTGCCTTCAGCATGGACCATGTTCTCGCCTACATTTATTGATATAGGTATTTATTTAGGTACAATTGGATTCTTCTTTGTATTGTTCCTTTTATATGCAAGAACTTTCCCAGTAATTGCACAAGCAGAATTAAAATCAATTGTTAAATCTTCAGGATCTGAATATAAAAACAAGAAATAATGAGTAAAAATACACTATACGGAATTTTTGATTGTGAGCTGGTTTTATTAGCAGCAGTAAAAGAAATTCGAGCTAATAAAATTGAGATTAAGGAGGTTTACTCTCCTTTTCCTATACATGGTTTAGACAAAGCTTTAGGATTGAAAGAAACAAGAATGGCAATCACTGCATTCATTTATGGATGTATTGGCCTTTCATTAGCTGCTTTAATGATTTATAATATAATGATTATTGATTGGCCACAGAATATTGGTGGTAAGCCAAACTTTACTTTCTATCATAATATGCCAGCATTTATTCCTATTATGTTTGAATGTACAGTATTGTTTGCCGCTCATCTGATGTCGATTACTTATTTGATAAGAAATGGATTATATCCAGGAGGAGTTTCTGATAGTCCTGATGCTAGAACAACAGATGATAAATTTTTAATGGAAATTGAAGTGGAAGGAGATTTAGCTGCTCTTAAAGACATGCTTACTAAAACTGGGGCTACTGAAATTAACGAAAAAGACGCGTAATTATGAATAAATTAATTTTAAAATTAGCACTTATTTCAGGTATTGTATTCTTATCTTCATGCACATCTGATACTGGATATGAGTTTATGCCTAATATGTACCGCTCACCTAGTATTGAAACTTATGCTGAGCATACTATTTCTGGTTATGATGGTATTCCTGTAGAGGGGACTATTGCAAGGGGCTACTTATCTACTTTTAATTATGATGGTACTTTAGAAGACTACTTGTTGGCTGGTAAAAATGCAGTTAATCCTTTAGAAAATAATACAGAAAACTTAGCAGATGGAAAAGCACTTTATGGAATGTTCTGTGAGCATTGTCATGGGGCAACTGGCTCAGGGGATGGAACTGTGACACATCCTATTTATTCAGCAGTACCTCATTATAATGATGATAAATTAAAGAGAAGATGTGATGTGCCAATGTGTGAATTAAAAGCTGGTCATATTTTTCATGCTATTACTTATGGTTTAAATGCTATGGGACCTCACGCAAGTCAAATCTCTGAGGATGAAAGGTGGAAAATCACTCTTTATGTGCAAGAAGAATTACAAAATCTAGGTAAATAAAAAATAAATATACAATGTTTACAATAAATAAAAAAGCAAAAAATCTTACAATGGTACTTATGACTATTGGACTTATTGCATTAATTTTTGGTTTTGTATCAAATCCTCATGGAGCTTGGCCTGCACTTTTATTCAATACATATTTCTATTTAGGAATATCAGTATTTGCAGTGTTCTTTGTTGCTATGCAATATGTTTCTGAAGCAGGCTGGTCAATAGTCATTAAAAGAGTTCCTGAAGCAATTATGGGTGCACTGCCTGCATTTAGTGCTATTATGTTATTAATTATGGTTGCCTCCATTATGCACTTTAACCATATTTATCACTGGTTGCATGAAGGAATTATGACAGTTGGGCATGAAGAGTATGATTACATTATAGCTGGTAAAGAGGCATATTTAAATGCTACATTTTTTATCATCAGAACAATAATATATTTATTAGGTTGGAATTATTTTGCTAAGAAATTAAGATCATTATCATTACTTGAAGATAGAGAAGGCGGAACTGCAATTCATTTTAAAAGTGTAGGTACTTCTGCTTGGTTTATGGTATTTTTTGCAGTAACTTCTGCTATGGCATCTTGGGACTGGATCATGTCAATTGATACTCACTGGTTCTCTACTCTTTTTGGCTGGTATGTGTTTGCTGAGTGGGCTGCAATTGGTTTTACAACTATTTTATTATTTACTCTTTACTTGCAAAGACAAGGTTATTTGAAAGATGTAAATGAAAGCCATATTCATGATTTAGGAAAGTGGATTTTTGCTTTCTCTTTAGTTTGGACTTATATGTGGTTCTCTCAATTTATGTTAATTTGGTATGCTAATATTCCTGAGGAAGTAGCATATTTTACAGCAAGATTAGAAGTTGAGAATTATAAATTCCTTTTCTGGTTTTCTATGATTATTAATTTTGTGTTACCACTAGTTTTGTTAATGAGTAGAGATGCTAAAAGGCATAATAGTAGATTGATTTTTGTGAGTATTATTATACTTATTGGTCACTGGTTAAATTCATACTTATTGGTTGCTCCAGGGACTTTAAATACTCATGGTCATATTGGTTTTACTGAAATCGGAATTGGTCTTGGATTTGCTGGATTGTTAATTCATTTAACTTTTAAAACACTTACAAAGGAACCAATGGAAGCTAAGAACCATCCAATGCTTGATGAATCTAAACATTTACATACATAAAATTGTATTGTTAATATATTTTAAAGGGTCAGATAATTCTGACCCTTTTTTTATGCTTACTTTTGCTTCTACATGAATGAAGATTACGAGATAGAAGAAGAGGGAATGAATGAGGAGTTTGAAATGGAGCAAGTTTTGCGTCCTAAACTTTTTGAAGATTTTGAAGGTCAGGATAAAATTGTTAATAATCTTAAGGTTTTTATTGAAGCAGCAACTCAAAGGGAAGATGCTTTAGATCATGTTCTGTTGCACGGCCCTCCAGGACTTGGGAAAACTACTTTAGCTAATATTATTGCTAATGAGTTAGGAGTAAGTATTAAAACTACTTCTGGCCCTGTATTAGATAAGCCTGGAGATTTAGCTGGGTTACTTACTAATTTAGAAGATAGAGATGTTCTTTTTATTGATGAAATCCATAGATTAAATCCAATAGTAGAGGAGTATTTGTATTCTGCAATGGAGGATTATCAAATTGATATCATGATAGAGTCAGGGCCAAATGCCAGGTCTGTTCAAATTAAACTTAATCAATTTACATTAATTGGAGCTACAACTCGTTCGGGCTTACTAACATCTCCATTGAGAGCTAGATTTGGAATTAACTCTAGATTGGAATATTATAAATTGGATTTGCTTTCTAAAATTGTAAATCGATCTTCCTCTATTTTAGATGTTAGTATTGTTAAGGATGCATCTATTGAAATTGCTGGAAGAAGTAGAGGGACTCCTAGGATTGCAAATGCACTTTTAAGAAGAGTTAGAGATTTTGCTCAAATAAAAGGAGATGGAGATATTGACAAGAAAATTACTCAATATTCTTTGGATGCCTTAAATGTTGATGAGCACGGTTTGGATGAAATGGATAACAGAATTTTATCTACTATTATTGATAAATTTAAAGGTGGTCCTGTTGGGCTTACAACTATTGCTACTGCAGTTGGTGAGCAAGCTGGTACTATTGAGGAAGTATATGAGCCTTATTTAATTCAGGAAGGATATTTGATGCGAACTTCTAGAGGAAGGCAAGCAACTGAATTAGCATTTAAGCATTTAGGGAAGGTTAAGCCAGCTGATCAAGGGAATCTGTTTTAAGAAATCTGATCAAAAACTTCTAAGATGGTATTTTTGTATTGAGAAAAAGTTGTTAGTGCCCAAATTTTTAAGGTGATTACTTCTTGTTTACTGAGCCATCTTGCACTTTTTGAAAGTTCCTTTTTAAAAAGAGTTTTATCAAAACTAACTTTACTGAGTATTTTTTTTGTGAATTCTAACATAGTTTTTAAAGTTTACAAATACAATAACACAATAGTCTGGAAATTATTGCTTCTCTCCCCAACTATATGATTCATTTTCTAACCCAGCCAATATTATTACTCTGTCAATAACAGTAGCGGCTAACTCCTCAAAAGTTTGAGGTTTGCTGTAAAATGATGGAGTTGCAGGGCAAATAATCCCTCCTGACTCAGTTATGATTTTCATGTTATTGATGTGAATTAAGCTCAGTGGAGTTTCTCTAGCAACTATTATTAACTTGCGCCTTTCTTTAAGGATAACATCAGCAGCTCTTGTTGTTAAGTCGTTACTTATTCCTGCTGCAATTCTGCCCATTGTCCCCATTGAAGATGGACAAATTATCATAGTACAAAAGTTTGCCGAACCACTAGCAAAAGGAGCCATAAAATCCATTTTATCATAAAAAGTAAATGGGTAATTATTATAATCGGTATTCTCTAATTCAGTTTCCCAAACATACTTTGCATTATCACTCATAAGTACACCAACCTCTTCTATTTGAAGCTGTAACTGAACTAGTTTGTCAAAAAGCACTTTTGCATAAATTGCTCCGCTTGCTCCTGTTACTGCTACTATTATTTTGTGTTTTTTAGCCATTAGAAATTGTAATGTATTGCAAAACTTAAAACTGAATTGTACTTTCCTTTTCTTGTAGAATTATATGTTGTAGTATGGTTGTAATCCTCTTCACCAATTGGTAATATCGAGTTGCTAATTCTAGTATTAAGACTTAAATTTTCTGAAAATTTGTAATCCATACCTATCAATAATCCAATATCATATTTTATAAATGGGTTCCCATTTACTATTGGCATTTTTCCGCTTTCATCTTTATAATAACCATCAATTAAATAAGCTGAAAGTAGCCCTCCAACAATTTTTAAAACTTCACTTTGGTGGTATTGTAATAACAATGGAATTTCAATATAGGAAGATGAAATATCTGGTTTTTCATAATCTTGTAGGTGTTCAGAGTTATTCATATTAGGATTATTACTTCCCTTTTGTATATAAGTCATTTCCATTTGAAAACTAAGCAAAGGTGATATTGATTTATTTGCAAAAACTCCAGCTAGTAAGCCAGCTTTATTAAATCCTCCCAAATCATCTCCACCAACTTGTGAGGTACTGAGCCCTAAAACAATTCCCCCGCCAAAGTTTTGCGCTTGTAAATTTGAAATGAGAAATCCACAAAAAATAAAAAGTGCAAATTTCTTTTTCATTTTATCTTAAGCTAACTCCTAAGCCAAGTGTTGCTGTTGGGTATTCAGAGAAAGTATAATCTGCCTGGATTGTAACAAGAGTAATATTAAATCTAAATCCAACATTTGCTCTCAAATTATTTTTTGATTCAAAGTCCATTTGTACTTTTTCTTCAAATTTAATCCCACTTAATTCAAAATCAGCATCTGCAGAAAAACTAGTAGTTGAGGAATTGTAACCAACTCCAGCATATCCAGTAACCATTAATAATCTTTTTGAAGCAACTAAATTAATTGTATTAGCCTTGGTGTTTAGTGAAACTTCATGTACATCTATTTTTAGTTCTGTATTCAGATTCGTATAGCCCCATTGTAATGAAAGACTCATAGGGATAGCATCTCCAGCTACAGGTATCCATTGTAATAAATCATGTTTTAATCCAATTCCAAAAAGGTTTACATTGATGTTATCACCAACATTTAACATTGGCATGTATCGAATGTCAACAGCTGTATTTTTTATTAACCCTATTCCTGCTTGCAACATTGGTAATGGCATAGCTGGAGTCTCAAATCCTCCTGGCATGTCAAATTTAGGGTTGTTAATTCCAGCTCCAATGTCATAAGTCATTTCAGTTGTGTTAGAATTTCCAAATATAGTAGCAGCTTCATCTTCAGTAGAGGTATATGTAGTCCCTCCACCATCTGAAATATTAAAAGTTTTTGCTGAATTTGGAATAATTACGGTATTTAAAGTAAATGTTAAATCAAAGCCACCTAAGCTATGAGGTTTAGCAGTATTGTACCACCCGCTATTTAAACCTGCTCCAAAACTTTCTGCCATTGGAGTGAAATATGCTTCAATAAGTTTTTCCCCTTGCTTTATATCTTGCCCTAAGATACTTTGTACTGTTTGACTATAGGAGCTAAATCCAATAAAGCTAGCTAAAAGTGTAAATAAATATTTTTTCATAATTGTAGTTTTTTAATTATTTAGATGTGATTCTTCAACTTGCACAATTTCTTTGGTAGTTGTATTGTATATATATGCAATAATACTCATATTAGACGCATCCCAGTCACCCGCATTCCCATTCCCTAATTCAGCAGTATTTGTAGAGTAATCAATATTGTATTGCTCTAAAGCAGCAAGATCATAATTAATTACCCTTTCAATTTGCTGTCCAGCTACATAATTAGATGAGCTTGATAGACTCTCATCTATCAGGACTGTTCTTAGCACATGATTATGTTGGTAATCTTCAATATTGTCTTGTCCATCTTTTTGCCAATTAATAATATTACTTTCTGTTAAACATACAACTAAATTGTACTCCGAGCTTATATTATTTTTTACTTCTGATGTTATAGAAATAGAATTTTCATCAGAAGATATATGTATTGTAAAATCAACATCTTTTTTTAGTTCTAAAGCAACTGTACTTGCCCATTCATCCTTTCCAAGTTTATGATTATCTGGGAATCCAATTCTATTCACCATTCCTCTTGGAAGTCCCATTGCTGAAATTCCATAATAACTATCTAACTCATCACCCCAATTTGTTCTAAAATCATATTGAAAGCTTGGAGCCTGACTAGCAGGATATGGCCTTGCAAAAGATTTGCTTACATGTATTGCCATACCAATTATTTGATCTCCATAAATATCATGGATTGCATCTATTTCTCTTGCGGCATCTGGGCAGTTAGGACATAAATGTCCTGTAAAATCCTCAATTAGTACTTTCTTTTCAGGATTTACATAAGAATCATAATCAGTGATAAAAGGACCATCTTCAATATCACAAGAAGTGATTATTAATATTGAACTAAGTATTGCTAAATATTTTTTCATTTTTTAAAAACTTGATGATATACTTAAATTAAATCCGTTTGATGAAGGTACGAGTTTGCAGACCCCTCCAACACAAAAGATTCCTTCTCTTTTCTTTCCGTAACCAATCTCAAAACGGTTAGCTCCTTTAATAAAACCAGCAGTTAAATTTAAATAGTGCAATTGTTTTTCTGATATCTCATTGCCATAATTGTACATATCTTGAACTGTAAAAAACCAATGAGGTGAAATCGTATATTCTAAAAGCCCCATACTCCAATCTCCTTCAGCTGGCTCTTCCAGTCCATTTTCATAAGCCCCTCCATGTGCAGAATAATCCTCTAGCTGTTTGGAGTTTAGCATTTGTAATTCTATTCTTAAAGAATGCCCTTTCTTAATTTTATAGCTTACATCTGTAATTAAGATTGTTGAGTTAAGCACTCCATAATCTCCTGGAACATGACCTTCTAAAAAGTCTTTATTATAAGTTTGGTTCGCAATTACAAAATTAGCTTTTATTTTTTTAGTTATTTTTTTATTTATTTCAAGATTAATATCTTGGAAATATAATTCTTCATTTTTTATGCTAATTAACATTGGAGTGTGTTCAGAGTTATCATTTAAGAACGAGTTTCCTCCATTTAATCCATTAATCCTGGAGTAATTAAGAGCTAGTTTTGTTCCGTATTTACCGCCTAACAGAGTTCCCTTTTTCATTTTATAAAAGACATCAAATTGCATCCCGAATTCTCCATCAGCTTGTGTAGCACAAGGGTAAAGTGCTAAAAGTGAATAAGCGTGAGGCTTACTCAGAGTCGGGATGTAATTAATTAGATATGCCTTACCGTCTTTATCTCTGTCAGATTTAAATGTCATATTATCTGTTCGATGAATTTCTGCTGATACTCCAAAACCTCTTTTTGAAAAAGTAATATTTTGCGTAAAAGCATTTCCGCTTGCGTAATTCATTTTACTAGCAGAAAGTACATTTGCTGGGTCGTTAATTTTATATGCATATTCTCCATAATAATTCCAGCCGTCATACATTAAATTTAATCTACCAGCATATGCACTAACATTCTGAGGGATTTTAAAAATAAGATTACTTCTTTCTTGATATCTACTTATAAAACTACCACCTAAAATTGTTTTTATTTTGCTTACAGAAGATAATAATTCATTGATATTAATTTCCCCATCAGCTCCTCTAAAGATTCCATCAGAATAAGCGAAATGAGTTCTGCTTTTCCCAATAAAGCTTTTTAAATAGATCCCTTTCAATGGTCTATATTTTAATCTAACCCCATCCATTGCATTGTCAATTCCTAGCCCTTTTTCCTCATAACTTCTAAAGATTAATCCGCTCCCTAATTGTTCATAATAATTTCCTACTGTAACTTCTAAGCCATCAATGCTGTAAGTTGCATATCTATACGGAATTCCGTTTCCTTTAAATTCAGGGTCGTAATCAGCTAAAGCGTTTAAGTAACTTTCATAACGTAATCCAGTCGCAAAATTCCCTTTAGTATAGTTAAGATTTAAATAGGCGTTATTTAATATTACCTCATCAGCTGCAGTTGCGCCAATTAGTTCATCTTCTTGGTAGGTTTGTAAATTAAGGTCAAAGTTTCCATGGATTTCTCCGGTATTTACTTCCTGAGAGAATCCTAAAAAAGAAACTCCAAAAACCATCAAAAGAGATACAATTTTCTTCATAAATTATTTTGCAATTTTTTTGATTTGTTCTAAAAGTTCATCTTCATCCCCATCAACATAACCTTTATGCTGCCAAACAATTTCATTTTTTCCGTTAAGTAAAAATGTGTGAGGAACAGTTTGCACTCCCATAGCTCTTTTAAGTTCACTATTAGCGTCTAAATAAACTTCATAATCCCAATCAGATGCATTCACATAAGGAGCTACTCTCATCATTGATCTTGTGTCATCAATAGAAATTGCTACAAGTTCAACTCCTGTTTCATCTTGCCAATCCTCATATACTTCAGCTATATTATTTAATTCTTTTTTACAGGGCTTACACCATGTAGCCCAAAATGAAATTACAATTGGGTTTCCATTATTTTCTAAATTTGTAATATTGAAATTACTTCCATCTAAAGTCTTTACATCTTTGTTAGGTAATGCTCTGTTTTGAGCAAAGCTAAAAGTTGTAAATAGTGCAATAGCTAAAAAGCTAAATAGTGTTTTTTTGTTCATTTTTGATTTTTTTAATTGCACAAATATATGGTTATTTTATAAAAATTCCTTAATTGAAATAGGTAAGAATTTTAATGAAATAAAAAACCCTGAATGAGAAACATTCAGGGTTTAGATTATAAATTAAGAGCTAACTACTTTGTAATTGTAATTTTCTTTACAGCAATACCATTTTCTGTTTTAATGTTTAGCATATAAACACCATCAGCTAATGACTTAACATTAATATTTTTAGTTGACTCAGATGATAAAACTAATTTCCCAGAAACATCAATGATGTCAACTGAAGTGTAATTTCCTTCAATAGTTAATACATCTTTTACAGGGTTAGGGTAAACTGATAAGTTTGATGTAAAGTCATTTACGCCAACAGTTGTTGCGTCTCCAGTTTTGAAAGCATCACCATCTACATCTGTAAATTGACCTCCTGAAGCTAGAATTGTACCGTTTCCATCAGTTACATTAAATGAACCAGCGCCATATCCAGCATCAATACCATCACCATAAGAATCATAAATAGTAAAAGTATGACAAGTTTGAGCATTTAAAGTTCCAGAGACAGGAGTTTCAGTAGTTGTTCCTGCCGCACTTAAATTAGAATAAGGTCCTCCTGATAAAACAACAGCACCATTTGCATCAGTAATATCCCATGTTGTTTCAGATCCATAAGCATCAGTTACAATCTGTACTGTTACGTCAGTATGTGTATTCTGTGTTGCAGTTTGAACATTAAATGAAGCTGCTACATTATTTGATGGGTCTGCATCCATCACGCCATTAGGATAAGATGTATTAATGGTTACAGCATCATTACTAGCTAATGCAGTTAATGCAGGAAGTGTAATGTTGTCTGTAGCGTAAGTTGCTAGGTTCCCCGTCCATGGCGTAGTAGACATTATGTTTCCATTAACTGAAACTTCAATATTCAATGAAGTAAGATTAACTAAGCCATAATTTTGAATCATAATTTCTGGAATTAAGTCTCCTTCACAAGTTAAAGTTTCACCAGCATAATCAAATGTTCTAGCATCATTATCATTTGAGGCAGGAGCAGGGCATGCACTAATTAAAGAGTAAGGATTAGATGCTTGTCCACATTCAGTCACTATTCTATCAGGGCATATTTGGTAAACAGTTGGCCAATATCCAATTTGATAATCACTCACTACTTGAGTGCTATTTGTACCTGAGTATGTAGGAATAATAGGATAAGGTGTCCCAGTAATCCAATCTCCCTGAGAGCCACTTCCTCCCTGCAATGCAGCTAGAGAGCTCTCGTCACCTTCAATAAAGAAAACCATTACATCATCAGTTGTACTTGCGCTTACATTTGGCATTCCAGCAGGACCATGGTTCATGTATAAGTCTTCTAAAGCTCCTGAAATGTGGTATGACCAGCATGGCCCACACCAAGTTGCGGAAAAGTCAATAAATACAGTATAACCATTATCAAGATAGTAATATAGATTGTGTGAAGTGCCATCAAGATCAGTTACTGTGAAATCTAGACCAACTGATCCATTAGGAAGTTGTGCTTGTGCATTGTTGAATGTGAATAAAGCAACAATAGCAATTAGTAATTTTTTTTTCATTTTTTTTTTTTTGTATTAAATTAGACAGCAAATATAATAAAATTCTTGCGTTTGATTAGAGTTTTATAATTTGTTTGCATAATTTATGTTTTTATCTTATTGATTTAAATAAATCTGCTTTAAGAAATCTAGAGAAATTTTTTTATATATTTGCAGAAACTATCTATTATGAAGAAACTCTTACTATTAATTTTGATAATCCCGCAATGCCTATATGTGTACGCACAAAGCTTAACGGTTACTGGTGATGCGTTAGTAAATCTAAATTTTGCAACAGTTCTTAATGGTCCAGTAGATAGTTTAGATCCATGCTTACCTACGCATGCAAGTCTAACTATCAAAAATGTTTCAAATAAGGAGCATGATGTTTTGTGTGAAAAAAATGTGCTTATATCAGCTCCTGGGACGGATGATCACTTCTGTTGGGGGGGGACTTGTTATGGTAGCTCAACTATCGTATCTACCGCAACAACAAATATACAATCTGGACAAGCAGATGATATAGAATTTGATGGTGTTTTTGATGCTTATTGTAATGATGGTTATGGAGTTGTAGAGTATTGCTTTTATCCTGATGGAGATCCAGCTGACAGATCTTGTATTACGATTACTTATAATAATGATGTTGTAATAGGAATAACGTCTCATAAAATACTTGATTTAAATATGAGCAATTTTTATCCGAATCCTGCAAAAGAATTTACGAATGTGAATTATTATCTTAATAATAATTCTGAGATGGTAATTATGGATATTCTTGGAAACAAAGTTAAGAGTATTTACTTTACTGAAAAAGGAATAAAAAGTATTAATATTTCTGATTTGACTAAAGGAGTTTACTTTGGAAATCTTATGTCAAATAATGAAGTTGTTGCTATTAAAAAGCTAATAGTTAAGTAAACTTTAATCTCACTTAAATTTTTAAAGCCTGCAATTTTGTAGGCTTTTCTTTTTTTATACGTTCAAAATAGTTTCAATTGCTTAAGTTTGCCTACTTATAACAGAAATTATTTATGGCAAAGAAAGTGAGTAAAAAGGAAGCATTAGCTTATCATGCTGAGGGGAGGCCAGGCAAAATTGAAGTAATTCCGACAAAAAAACACAGTTCACAAAGAGAGCTGTCATTAGCATACTCCCCAGGAGTTGCTGAGCCATGCATACAAATTGATAAAAAGAAAGATGATGTATATAAATATACTGCAAAAGGAAATTTGGTTGCAGTAATTTCTAATGGTACTGCAGTTTTAGGGTTAGGAAATATTGGTCCAGAGGCCTCTAAACCTGTAATGGAAGGAAAGGGTTTGCTTTTTAAAATATTTGCTGATATTGATGTTTTTGATATTGAAGTTGATGTAACTGATGTGGATAAATTTGTAGAAACTGTAAAAGCAATATCGCCAACATTTGGAGGTATTAACTTGGAAGATATCAAAGCACCAGAATGTTTTGAGATTGAAGAAAGATTAAAAGCAGAATTGGATATTCCTATAATGCATGATGATCAGCATGGGACAGCAATTATTTCATCAGCAGCATTATTAAATGCTTTGGAAATTGCGAAAAAAGACATTTCAAAAATTAAAGTTGTAGTAAATGGTGCGGGTGCAGCAGCTATATCCTGTTCTAAATTGTACTTAGCTCTTGGAGTAAAGAAAGAAAATTTAGTAATGCTGGATAGTAAAGGTGTTATCAGAAATAATAGAGAAGGGCTTGAAGGGAATAAAGAATTCTTTGCAACAAACAGAAGGTGCGAAACTTTAGAAGATGCAATGAAAAATGCTGATGTATTCTTAGGGTTATCAGTAGCAAATATTGTTTCTACTGAGATGGTGCAATCTATGGCGAAACACCCAATTGTTTTTGCACTTGCTAATCCTTATCCTGAAATTTCATATAAAGATGCAATGAATAGTCGTGATGATATTATTATGGCAACTGGTCGTTCTGATCATCCTAATCAGGTTAATAATGTACTAGGATTTCCTTATATTTTTAGAGGCGCAATGGATGTAAGGGCTACAGAGATTAATGAAAACATGAAGTTAGCTGCTGTAAAGGCAATTGCTAATTTAGCTAAAGAAACTGTACTTGATGAAGTGAGTTTAGCTTATGAAGATAATACTTTGGCTTTTGGGCCTGAATATATTATTCCAAAACCATTAGACCCAAGATTGATAACTGCTGTTGCTCCAGCTGTTGCAATGTCAGCAGTACGAACTGGAGTAGCAAAAGAAGAAATTTCAGATTGGAATAAATATAGAGAAAGCTTGAAAAAGCGATTAGGTTTAGATAATGAGTTAATAAGAACACTTACTGCAAGAGCAAAAAGGAACCCAAAGAAAGTAGTATTTGCAGAGGCAGAACATTATAAAATCCTAAAAGCAGCTCAACAAGTAAAAGATGATGGAATTGCTGAGCCAATTTTACTTGGAAGAAGACAGAAAATTTTAGACTTGATTGAAGAATTTGCTCTTGAAATGGATGATGTATGTATTATTGATCCTAAAGAAATAAAACAAGAAGATAAAAGGCATGAATATGGTGATATTTTCTGGCAGAAGAGAAAGAGAAAAGGAATTACACAATTTGAGGCCAGAAAATTGATGCGTGAGAGAAATTATTATGGTTCAATGATGGTAGAAATGGGTGATGCTGATGCCTTAATTTCAGGAATTACTAGAAATTACAGAGCTACAGTTAAGCCTGCATTGGAAGTAATTGGAAAAGAAGAAGGAGTAAATAATGTAGTAGGGATGTATATTATGCGTACTAAAAAAGGAACTTTATTTTTAGCTGATACTACAATAAACTTAGACCCAACAGCAGAAGAAATTGCAGACATGAGTATTTTGATTGCCAAAAAGGTAAAACAATTTAGAATAAAACCAAGAATTGCCCTACTTTCTTATTCTAATTTTGGTTCAACTAGAACAAAAGATTCTGAAAAAATGGCAAAAGCTGCCGCAATATTAAAAGAAGAAAATCCTAATTTAGTAGTTGATGGAGAAATACAAGGAGATTTTGCTCTTGATGCTGAAAAAATGCAAAGAATATTCCCGTTCTCTCCTCTAGCAGAAGAAAGTGCAAACACACTTATTTTTCCAAACTTAAGTTCCGGAAATATGGCTTATAAATTAATACAAGAAATTGCTGAGGTAGATTCTATTGGCCCTGTTTTGGTTGGCATGAAAAAGCCAGTTCATATTCTACAATTAGGATGCACAGTTCGTGAAATTATTAATATGGTAACCTTATCGGTTGTTGATGCTCAAATAAAAAGATGATAACACACATACACGGAAAACTTATCGAAAAAACTCCAACTTATGTTGTAGTTGATGTAAATGGAATTGGTTATAAAATAAAGATTTCATTACAGACTTTTTCAGCAATTGATGGTGAATTATGCAAATTATTTACTCATCTCTCAGTAAAAGAAGATTCTCATACTTTATTCGGTTTTTTTGAGGAAAGTGAACGCCATTTATTCAGGAATTTAATTTCAGTTTCTGGAGTAGGGCCTAGTACTGCACAAGTTATTTTATCTACTTTTTCTCCTGAAGAAATTGTTCATCATATTACTACTGCTGATGTAAAAATGGTGCAAAGTGTAAAAGGTATTGGTGCTAAAACAGCACAAAGAATAATTATTGATTTGAAAGATAAGGTTGCAAAAGGCATGCCTACCTCTGATTTATTGTTTGATAAAATAGACAATACTATTAAAGAAGAAGCGTTATCTGCACTACTAGCGTTAGGATTTGCTAAAAAAGGTGCTGAAAGTAAAATAGAGAAAGTGCTCCAATCAAACCCAGAAATTGCTAGTGTTGAGGAATTAGTTAAAACTGCATTAAGTCAGATGTAACTATTTGTAGAAATTGAGAAAAGCAATAATTTATAAAATATCATTTTTAGTTTTTACGCTATTTTTTAGCGTAAACTTATCGGCACAATCTGTTGCTGATACAACTTTATCATATCCATTTTCAGGAGCGCAATCTGGCGGTTTGTTTATGAATACTCCACCTAACTTTAATGCAACAGTTATTTTTAATCTTGAAACAAATAAATATATTGTTCAGAAAAAAATAGGCGGTTTGGATTTTGGAAATCCTAAAATAATGAGCTTTTCAGAATATCAAGATTATGCTCAGCAAAAATCAGTAAAAGATTATTGGAATTTGCGATCAAAAGAAAGAGGAGGGAATCAAACATCTGCCTTAGGGCTGCCAAAGTTATTTATTCCAGGAAAGGCTTTTGATAGAGTTTTTGGAGGAAATGCTGTGGATATTCGTCCTCAGGGTTCAGCCGAACTTATTTTTGGTTTAAAAATTAATAGAATTGATAATCCATCACTTCCTGAAGAGCAAAGGAAAACGACTTCTTTTGATTTTCAAGAGAAAATTCAGATGAATGTAATTGGAAAAATTGGCGATAAATTAAAAGTTACTGCAAATTTTAATACTGAAACTACTTTTGATTTTGAAAATCAAATGAAAGTAGAATACACTGGGCATGAGGATGAAATTATAAAGAAAATTGAAATTGGCAATGTGAGTTTACCCTTAAATGGGACTCTAATTACTGGTAGTCAATCATTGTTTGGTTTTAAAACTCAAATGCAATTTGGAAGGTTGACTTTAACAGGAATCTTATCTCAGCAAAAAAGCACTAAATCAGAAATTGAAGTTAGTGGAGGTGCTCAAACTTCAGAGTTTGATGTTTATGCCGACCAATATGAAGCAAACAAACATTATTTTTTAGCACATTACTTTAAGGATAATTATGACAAAGCCCTTGAGAATTTACCTTTTATAAATTCAGGCGTAAATATTACAAAAGTTGAAATTTGGGTAACCAATAAAACAGGAACAACTAATGATACAAGAAACATTGTTGCCTTTTTGGATTTAGGGGAAACGGGTTCAAATATTTATAATGGCTTTTCAACTTCAAGTGGCGGTAGTTTTCCTGATAATATTGAAGCCAATAATTTATTTAACGCATTAAGCTCTACTTATTCAGGAGTCAGAAATATTAATGAAGTGAATAGCGTTTTAGGTAGTACGCAATTAACAAATGGAGAAGATTACGAAAAGTTAGAGCGCTCAAGAAAACTCTCTGAATCAGAATTTACAATCAATTCTCAACTGGGTTATATTTCTTTAAATTCTGCTTTGAATAATGATGAGGTTTTAGCGGTTGCATTTCAATATACAGTAGGAAGTAAAACCTATCAAGTTGGTGAGTTAAGTTCAACAGGCCCAACTGCTCCAGATGCTTTAATTGTAAAACTTTTAAAAGGGACTAACTTCTCACCATCATTACCAAATTGGCATTTAATGATGAAAAATATTTATGCTCTTGGGGCGTATCAAATGAGTAGAGACGGATTTGTACTTGATGTTGTTTATGAAAATACTGAAGAGTCAGGTGCAATAACAAATTATTTAAGCGTAACTACTGAGGAGGGTGTCCATGGTAAGCCATTAATTAAACTATTAAATCTTGATAGATTAAATCAACAGTCTGACGTGCAATCTGATGGGCTTTTTGATTTTGTTGAGGGAATCACAGCAAGATCATCAAACGGAAGAGTAATTTTTCCTGTTAGAGAGCCATTTGGGTCTTATCTAAAAGATCAGTTTTCAAACCCAACGTTAGGTGAAAAGTATACTTATCAGGCGCTCTATGATTCTACTCTAACAGTTGCTCAGCAATATCCCGAAAAAAATAAGTACCGATTAAAAGGGACTTATCAATCATCTTCTGGAGCAGAGATAAGATTGAATGCAATGAATGTTCCAGAAGGATCAGTTACAGTAACTGCAGGTTCGCAAAAATTAGTAGAAAACCAAGATTATACAGTAGACTATATGCTTGGTAGAGTTACAATTATCAATGAAGGAATTTTAAATTCTGGGGTGCCAATTAAAATTTCATTAGAAAATAATTCCATGTTTGGAATTCAGAATAAAACGCTAATTGGTATACATGCTGATTATGAAATCAATAAAGATTTTATGCTTGGTGCAACTATGTTGAGGTTGACTGAAAGACCATACACTCAGAAAATTAATACTGGTGAAGAGCCTATTTCTAATACAATTTGGGGTTTAGATGCAAATTATCAAACTGAAGCTCCATGGTTAACTAAAGTAGTGGATTGGCTCCCATTAATTGAAACAAAAGCAAAATCAAGATTAATTGCAACAGCTGAATTTGCACATTTAATACCAGGTCATCATAAAGCAGTTGGTGATGAAGGAGTTTCTTATATTGATGATTTTGAATCAAGCAGAACATCAATTGATATAAAAAATATGGGTGCTTGGAAGTTAGCGAGTATCCCAGAAAAACAACTTGAACTTTTTGAAAATTCTAACTTGAGCGATTCATTAATTATTGGATTTAATAGAGCAAAGCTAGCTTGGTACACTATCGATCCTTTATTTTTCAGAAATACTTCTATTACTCCACCGAATGTAAATAAAACGATTACCCTTCCAAATGGGAATACAATCGGTCAGCAGTCCTATCATTATTCTCGTGAGGTTTTGGAAACTGAAGTATTTCCGAATAAAGATCCTAATATGGGTAGTCAAATTACAAATCTTTCTCTTTTAGACATTGCATATTATCCTAAGGAAAGGGGTCCTTATAATTATACCATTAACGGAATAGGTGCTGATGGCAAGTTGATTAACCCTACAGAAAGTTGGGGAGGGATGATGCGTACTTTAACTACTACTGACTTTCAAGCTTCAAATATTGAGTTTATTGAGTTCTGGATGATGGATCCTTTTAATTCTGATGATGGAGATATTTCTCATTCTGGAGGGGATATGTATTTACATTTAGGAAATATTTCAGAGGATGTGTTAAAAGATGGGTATAAAAGTTTTGAGAATGGCTTACCAACATCAGCTACAGTTGAAGATGTAGATACTACTGCTTGGGGTAGGGTGCCAACAAATTTTTCAATTGTTGAAGCTTTTGATAATGATCCAACTTCTCGTTTATTTCAAGATGTTGGTTTTGATGGGTTAAAGAATTCAGATGAAAAACTGTTCTTTAGCGAGACTTATATTCAAAAAATAGGAGATGTTTACGGTACCACATCTACAGTTTATGGTAATGCAACTAATGATCCTTCTGCAGATGATTTTCATTATTTTAGAGGAAGTGATTATGATAGTAAATCTACTTTAATTTTAGATAGATACAAGAACTTTAATAATCCTGATGGGAATTCTAAAACAACAGAAAATTCTCCTGAAAGTTATCCCACAGCAGCTACCTCTCAACCAAATACAGAGGACTTGAATAGGGATCATACGCTTTCAGAAACTGAAAGTTATTATCAGTATAAAGTTAGATTAGATCCTGATGAAATGATAGTTGGAAGTAATTATATTTCTGATATACTTGAAACATCAGTAAAAACAGAAAATGGAGATACAAGGAGTATTAATTGGTACCAATTTAGAGTTCCAATTTATCAGCCTGATGATGTAATTGGAGGTATTAGAGATTTTAAATCTATTAGATTTATGAGACTAGCTTTAACTAATTTTAATGATCCTATTGTCTGTAGGTTTGCAACTTTTGATTTAGTGAGGGGAGAGTGGAGAAGATATAATTTTGACCTATCTGAAGCTGGAGAGTATATCCCTAATGATGAAGATGGTACTACAACTTTTGATGTGTCAGCAGTAAATATTGAGGAGAATGGAAATAGAGAACCAATTAATTATGTGTTACCTCCAGGTATTGAGCAAGAAGTTGATAATACTACAACTACTTTCAGACAACAGAACGAACAGTCATTAGTATTAAAAGTTTGTGATTTACAAGATGGAGACTCAAGAGCCGCTTATAAAACTACTGATATTGATGTGCGTACTTACAAAAGGATTAAAATGTTTGTACATGCTGAAGGAGAAGAAGATAATCTAAAAGATGGAGATTTATCTTGTTTCATTCGTTTAGGAACAGATTTCATTTCCAACTATTACGAGTATGAAATTTCGTTAAACCCAACTGCTCATGATGTTACATCACCTGCTGCAATCTGGCCAACACAAAATGAAATTGATATTGCTTTTGAGATATTAAAAGAAGCAAAACAAGATAGAAATTCAAATAGTTCAGATGTGAGCTCCCCATATATCAAGTATATAAGCGGAGGAAAAGTTACTGTTGTTGGTAATCCAAATTTAGCTCATGTTAAAACCATAATGATTGGGATAAGAAATCCTAAAAAGAAATCTATGGAGGATGCTGATGATGGACTTTCTAAATGTGGGCAAATATGGGTGAATGAATTGCGATTGGTTGGTTTTGATGAGTATGGTGGTTGGGCTGCAAATAGTAGGTTTACAGCTCGCTTAGCTGATTTTGGAAACGTTACTCTTTCAGCTAATATGAGTACTATTGGCTTTGGGAGTATTGAGAAAAAAGTTAATGAAAGACAAAAGTATAATGCTTATCAATATGATTTTTCTTCAACTTTTAACTTAGGTAAATTCTTTCCAGATGATTTTGGAATTAAAGTTCCTATGTATATCGGAAGGTCAGAGGCCATTAAGAATCCTCAGTACAATCCTCTTGATCCAGATATTTTACTTACAAAATCATTGTCTGCATTAGATAGTAAAGCTGAAAAAGATGATTTAAAGGAGATTGTACAAGATTATGTGCAAAGGAAAAGCATCAACTTTACAAATATAAGAAAAACAAAAGTTCAGAAAAAAGGAGCTAAAGCTGAAAAAGCAAAAATATATGATGTTGAGAATTTTACGGTTTCGTATTCTAAAAATGAGACTTTCATCAGAAATATAAATACAGAGTATAATCGCACTACAAATTACAGAGGCGCTCTTACTTATAATTTCAATACTCAGCCAAAAAATATAAAACCGTTTTCAAAAATTAAGTTTCCAAAATCAGCATATTTTAGGTTAATTAAAGACTTTAATTTTAATACTATGCCAAAATCTTTCTCTTTTAGAACGGATATTGACAGAAATTATAATGAAACAAAATTGAGGAATTTGAGTAACTCAAATATGATAATTATTCCAACTTACAATAAGTATTTTACTTGGAATCGTTCTTATGAATTAAAGTATGATTTAATGCGAACTTTAAAGTTAGATTTTGCAGTTAATCAGCAAGCAAATATTGATGAGCCAGCAGGAAAGCTTGATATATCTGATCCTTTTTATAGAGATAAAATGGATACTATTTGGAGCAATGTTTGGGATTTTGGAAGGATGAAAACTTACAATCAAACTTTTGGAATGAATTATCAAGTTCCATTAAATAAGATTCCAATTGTAAACTTTATCTCATTAAATACTCGTTATAATGGAGGTTATAACTGGACGGCCGCTCCATTGGCTGTTAAGCATCTTGGTAATACTATACAAAACTCCAATTCTGTTCAGTATAACGGACAAGTAAACTTAACTACTCTTTACAATAAAGTGCCCTACTTTAAGAAGTTAAATCAAGGTAGTGGAAGAGGAAGAAGAGGCAGGAATACTGTAAGAAATAAAAAGGAACAAGAAGAAAATGATGGAGAAGTAAAGAAGAAATTTGAGATATTAAAGCATATGACTCGTTTTGCTTTAGGGGTTAAAAATATATCAGTAAATTATTCCGAAAATAAAGGTATTTTCTTGCCAGGTTACTTAAAAAAACCTCAATTTCTAGGTCAAGATTGGTCGCATATGTCTCCAGGGCTACCTTTTGCTTTTGGCAGCCAAAAAGATATTAGAGGATATGCTGGAAGCCAAGGTTGGATTACTAAAAGCTCTGATTTAAACACGCTTTATAAAAGAAATAGCTCACAAAATTTAACATTAAGAAGTACAGTCGAGCCTATAAAACAATTCAGAATTGAATTAACGGCAAATAAAACTACTTCAAACGATCATACAGAGTATTTCAGATGGGATGATGATATGGATAATTTTAATTCATTTAGCCCAAATGAATCAGGGAGTTATAGTATTTCTTTTATTTCCAGTTGGACAGCATTTAGAAAAGATAATGATGATTATGAATCAAAAACTTTTAATAACTTCAGGAGCTATAGAACAATAATTGCAAATCAATTAGCAGAACAGAATCCTAATTTTAATGGATATATTGATCCTGTAACAGGGTATCCTGTCGAGTACGATAACAATGATACTACCCTTAAAGGTGGATATGGAGCGACATCTCAGGAAGTTATGATTCCTGCATTTTTAGCTGCATACAGAGGTAAAGACCCTTCTAATTCAAAGTTGACTGAATTTCCAGCAATACCTTTGCCCAACTGGAGAATTACCTATGACGGTTTGATTAAAATTCCTTTTATTAAAAAGAGATTCAAGCAATTTAGTTTAGGACATTCTTACCGCTCTACTTATTCTGTTGGTTCTTATCAAACTAATTTGGATTACGGAAAAGGTGATGAGGTAAATTACAATAATATGAGTTATCATGTTTCTCGTGAAATTTCTCAGGTTACAATTAATGAGCAATTCAGTCCTCTTTTTAAAGTTGATATGACGTGGAAAAGTAGTCTTTTAACTAAAGTTGAATTTAAAAGATCAAGAGTTTTAGCATTATCATTAGCGAATAACCAACTTACAGAAACTGGCTCACAAGAATATATTATTGCTGTTGGTTATCGAATTAAAGATGTTGAGTTTAAGATGTTCTCTGGAGGAAGAGGAAAGAAGGTTTCAAGTGATTTGGACTTAAAATTAGACTTTAATATAATGAATAATAAGACAATTATAAGAAAAGTAATAGAGGATGTAGAGCAAATAACTATGGGGCAACAAGTGTTTAAGATTAAATTTTCAGCTGATTATGTAGTAAATCAGAGGCTAAATATTAAGGCATTTTATGATAGAGTAATTACAAATCCTTTTATTTCTACAACTTTCCCAAGCTCTATTACAAATGTAGGATTTAGTTTAAGATTTACCTTGGCAGGATAATTTTGCCGACTGATAAAAAAATGTATTTTTGAAAAAAAATTATTAAATGAATTTTCCAGAAGAATTAAAATATACAAAAGACCATGAATGGTTAAGAGTTGAAGGAGATAATGTATATGTTGGGGTCACTGCTTTTGCTCAAGGTGAACTTGGTGATATTGTATTTGTTGATGTAGATACTGAGGGTGAAGAGCTAGAAAAAGAGGAAGTTTTCGGTTCAGTTGAGGCAGTTAAAACTGTTTCTGATTTGTTTATGCCAATAAATGGAGAGGTTTTAGCGTTTAATGAAAAGTTAGAAGATGAACCTGAGTTAATTAATTCTGACCCATATGGTGAAGGGTGGATTATTAAAATTTCAGCATCAGATGTAAGTGAATTAAATAGTTTGCTTTCAGCTGATTCATATAAAGAACTAGTAGGTTAAAAAATAAAAATTATGGAACCAAAAAAGAATCCAGATATTAGTCTTGAGAAAAAGAAAGGTCTTTTCTTTCAGATTGGTTTAGTTATTACTCTTGTTATTGTATTAGGTGCTTTTGAGTGGAAGAGTTACGACAAAGTGGCATATAATTTAGGGCAGTTAAATCTTGATGATTTAGAAGAAGAAATTATCCCAATTACCAAACAAGAGGTAAAACCTCCACCTCCACCTCCACCTCCACCAGAAGTAATTGAAATTGTTGAGGATGATGTAGAGATTGAAGATGAAATTGAAATTGAAGATACAGAATCAGATGAAGATGTTGAAATTGAGATTGAGGAAGAGGATGATGAGGAGTTCTTTATGGTTGTTGAGAATATGCCAGAATTTCCTGGAGGTGATTTAGGGCTTATGAAATACATTCAAAAAAATGTAAAGTACCCTGCAATCGCAAAAGAATACAATATTACAGGTAAAGTATATGTAAGCTTTATTGTTGATAGATCTGGTTCGGTTACAAATGTAAAAATTGTAAGAGGAGTTGATAAAAACTTAGATGCAGAGGCAATGAGAGTCGTAAAATCTTTACCTAAATACAAACCAGGAAAACAAAGAGGGAAATCAGTAAGAGTGATGTTTACAATTCCTATTAACTTTACATTGAACTAGCATTTAGTTTATAGATAAAAATAAAAAAGCCGAGCATTTGCTCGGCTTTTCTTTTTATAATTTTGAATTTAGTTTTATTTTAGACATCAACACATATCTTCTGGTTTTACCCAAGCATCAAATTCTTCTGCAGTTAAGTATCCTAGATTAATGCTTTCTTCTTTTAAGGTTGTCCCATTTTGATGAGCAGTTTTAGCAATTTTTGCTGCCTTTTCATAACCAATTTTAGTGTTTAGTGCTGTAACTAACATTAATGAATTATCTAAATTCTTTTTTAGGTTTTCGTAATTTGGTTCAATGCCTACTGCACAGTTTTCATCAAAAGAAACACAAGCATCACCAATTAATCTTGCAGATTGCAAGAAATTAACAGCCATTAAAGGTTTAAAAACATTCAGCTCATAATGCCCTTGCATTCCACCAACTGAAATTGCTACATCATTCCCAATTACTTGAGCACAAACCATAGTTAAAGCTTCAGCTTGAGTAGGATTTACCTTCCCTGGCATAATTGATGAGCCAGGCTCGTTTGCAGGAATAGTAATTTCTCCAATTCCACTTCTTGGTCCTGAAGCTAATAGCCTTATGTCATTTGCAATTTTATTTAAAGAAACTGCAAGTTGTTTTAATGCTCCATGACTTTCAACTATTGCATCATGAGCAGCAAGAGCCTCAAATTTATTATCAGCAGTAATAAAAGGAAGTTCAGTAAAATCAGCAATATATTTAGCTACAATTTCAGAGTATCCGTCAGGAGTGTTAATGCCCGTGCCAACTGCAGTTCCTCCTAAAGCTAATTCTGATAAATGAGATAAAGTATTATTTAAAGCTTTTAATCCGTGATTTAATTGAGAGACATAACCAGAAAATTCTTGCCCTAGTGTAAGAGGAGTAGCATCCATTAGGTGTGTTCTTCCAATTTTCACCACATTCATAAATTCTTTTGATTTAGCATCAAGCGTATTTCTTAATTGCTCTACTCCTGGAATTGTAGTTTCAATAATCATTTTGTAAGCTGCAATATGCATACCAGTTGGGAAAGTATCATTAGAACTTTGTGATTTATTTACATCATCATTTGGGTGAATTACTTTTTCAGTGTCTTCTAATTCACCTCCATTAATTACATGAGCTCTATTGGCAATTACTTCATTGGCATTCATGTTAGATTGTGTTCCACTTCCAGTTTGCCAAATAACTAAAGGAAACTGATCATTATGTTTCCCTTGTAAAATCTCATCACATACTTTAGCAATCAAATCTCTTCTTGCTGATGACAAGATTCCTAATTTGCAATTAGTATATGCAGCTGCTTTTTTTAGATAAGCAAATCCATAAATAACCTCTAAAGGCATACTTGAAGATGCTCCAATTTTAAAGTTGTTTCTACTTCTTTCGGTTTGTGCCCCCCAGTATTTTTCTGAAGGAACTTTAACCTCTCCCATTGTATCTTTTTCTATTCTATATTTCATCTTAAAATGTTTTGATAGTTTTATTTGTTGTTGTTTCTTTGTGCAAAATTAATAATTATGAAATTTCTAGGCTTTTTAATCTTTGTTTTTGTTTTCTTAATGGCTTTCTGGGCAGTAATATTTTTGGCTGGAGTAATTCCTTATTTTATTTTTGTTTGGGCAAAAGAAGGTAAGTTAGAAAAGGATCAAATCCCTAGCTAAATAAATTTAGCACATTCTCAGGTGGCCTTCCTATTATTGCTTGTTTATTTGTAGTAACTATTGGTCTTTCCATTAGCTTAGGATTATCAACAAGTGCTTTGATGATATCATCATCACTCATTTTTTTCCCTTTATATTTCTCTTTCCATATTGTTTCTTTTATTCTTACTAAGTTAATAGGTTTAACCTCCATTTTCTCTAAAATAAGTTTGTAATCATCAAATTCTAGAGGTTCATTTAAGTATTTTATAATTTCATAATGTTTTGTTTTCTGTTTAATCAAATCAAGTGTTTGCCTGCTTTTACTGCATCTAGGATTATGATATATCTTCATTTGTTTAATATTTTATTTTTGCCCGAACTCCATCAAAAAAGCCTTTATGAATGCATTTAAATCTCCATCTAATACTGCATCAGGATTTGATGATTCATGATTTGTTCTTAAATCTTTTACCATTTTATAAGGGTGTAAAACATAATTTCTTATTTGTGAACCCCATTCTATCTTTTTCTTACTTCCTTCAAGTTTGTCTTTTTCTTCTTGTTTTTTTCTGATCTCTAGCTCATAAAGCTGTGATTTTAAAAGTTGGATTGCTTTTGCTTTATTTTCTAATTGTGATCTAGATTCAGAGTTTTCAATTATTATTCCTGTTGGTTCGTGCTTCAATCTCACTGCCGATTCAGTTTTATTCACTCCTTGTCCTCCAGCACCACTAGCTCTAAAAGTGTCCCAACTTACATCTGAAGGGTCTAAATTTATTTCAATACTATCATCAGCAAGAGGATAAACAAAAACAGATGCAAAAGTAGTGTGTCGTTTTGCATTAGAATCAAAAGGTGAAATTCTTACGAGCCTATGTACGCCATTTTCTCCTTTTAAATGTCCGTAAGCAAAATCACCAGAAAGTTCGAGAGTTACAGATTTTATTCCAACTGGTTCGGCCTTTTGTATATCTAGAGTTTTTACTTTACAATTATTTTTCTCTCCCCACATCACATACATTCTCATTAGCATTTCTGCCCAATCTTGCCCTTCAGTTCCCCCGGCTCCAGGGTTTATTGTCAAAACTGCTGACATGCTATCTTCTTCAGCACTTAACATGTTTTTAAACTCTAAATCTTCAACTGAAAGTTGTGTGATTTTAAATTGTTCTTTTAATTCATCTTCTGAAGCTCCAAGTTCTAATAGTACAGATAGTTCTTCAATATTTAATTCAATTAAATCATAAGATTTAAGCCAACTTTTCAATCCACTTAATTTCTTAAGGAGAAATTCCGCATCTTTTGGTTTATCCCAAAATCCATTTTCTTGTGATTTTTTTTCGAGATTTCCTGCTTCCTTTTCTTTGGCAGAAATATCAATAAACTTATGGAGCTCAACTTTTCTTTTGTTTAAGGAATTAATATTTTCTTGATTTACCATTGCACAAAAATACTTATTTATTACTAAACTCTCGGATTTTATCCCATACCAAATTCCCTTCAAATCCTCTTTGGATTAAAAAACTTGCAATTTTCTTTTTTCTTGCAAAATGATTTTTATCTTTTAAACTATTATTTTTCTTCTCAAGAAGATTATTTAAGAGAATTTCGTATTCTTTATCTTCTATTTCCTTAAGCCCTTTGTTAATGCAGATGTTTGAGATTTGCTTCTTTCTTAATTCATTGGTTATTTTTATTCTCCCCCACTTTTTAATTCGGAATTTCCCTCTACAGAAAGATTGTGCATAGCGTTCTTCATCAATGTATTTATCAGTGATTAGTATTTCCAAAACATGATCTTGAGTCAATTCTAAAAGTCCCCATTCTTTCATTTTTTGAATCACATCAAATTGGCATCTATCTTGTAAAGCACAAAAGTTTTTCAATCTCTCAATTGCTATTTTAATGTCATAAACTCTCTTATTGCGCATCAATCAAAAGTAGTAAATATCAAATTAAATACTACTTTTGCAGGCGTGAAAAATAAACAAGCAATTACATTACTATTTCTAGCTAATATTATTTCTGGACTAGCACAAGGAATAAGTATGGTTGCTATACCTTGGTATTTCGTAAAAGTAGTTGCTCGCCCAGAATTTTTTGCTAATGCTTATTTTCTAATTACATTTCTTGCTCTTTTCTGGGGTATTTATGCAGGAACACTTGTTGATAGATATTCTAGAAGAAATCTGTTTATCATTATAAATATCATTTGCGGATTATTTATTGGCAGTGTAGCTGTTTTTGGAATACATACTGCTTATTTATCAGACCTATTAGTGATTTTAGTTTTTGGTATTACAATATTTAATTACAATATTCATTATCCGAATTTGTATGCTTTTGGGCAAGAAATTACAGAACCGAAAAATTATGGAAAATTAAATTCTTACATTGAGGTGCAGGGTCAAGTTACCTCTGTTTTGGCTGGTGCTTTTGCAGCACTTTTGCTTACAGGAACTACTAATAATGTTTTAGAAATTGGAGGATTCACTTTTTATCTCCCTTTTAATATTGAACAGTGGGAAATCTATGAGGTTTTTATGATGGATGCAATTACTTATTTAGTTGTGATATTTATTTTTCTACTAATGAAATACACTTCTATTTCAAAAGATAAAATACACACTTCCGGTATTTTTGATAGACTAAAGGGAGGGTTTACTTATCTTAAGAATCATCAAATAATTTTTATTTTTGGGTTTTTCTCTTCAATTCTTTTTGCATTCACTCTAGTAGAAGTCCATGTAATACTCCCTTCTTATGTAGATAAATTTTTGAAGATGGATGGAAACATTTATGCTTCTGCAGAAATTTATTATTCATTTGGAGCTATTATGGCTGGATTGCTTATCCTAAGAATATTTAAGAAATTCAATACCGTTTTTGGCATAATTGTTTTGATGATAGTAGTGTCGTTTGCTTTCTATGCTATGGCAATTTACAATATACTATGGGTGTTCTTCCTAGGAAATTTTATATTAGGAATCACAAATGCAGGCGTCAGAATTCTAAAAACAACTTACCTATTTAATCATGTTCCTAATAACTTAATAGGGAGAACTAATTCAGTATTTGGCTTTTTAAATACTATTGTTCGAATGTTGTTAATTGGAATGTTTGCATTGCCTTTTTATCAGATATCAGACAATATTCGTTACGGTTATTTTGCAGGAGTAATCATGATGATTATAGCTGTAATACCGTTAATTATTTGGTATAAAAGGATTCTTTCGGTTGAAAGAAATTAGTTTTACTTTACAACAGTATATTGTAATAAATGCAGTCTTTCATCAGCTGAAATTGTAATTCTTCTGTCAAATTTATTGCTCCATTCTTTACTTATTGATGAAGAGAACCATCCTTCTTTTTTATTGATGTATGATGCTACAAAAGGATGTGTGGAAATATGAATATTACCCTTAGTAGTTTCACTTAAATTGTGCAATTTAGTTTCAATTTGATCAACTAAAAGTAAGCTTGAATCAATTTTACCTTTCCCTGAACACATTGGGCAACTTTCTTGAGTATCAATATTCATCTCAGGCTTTACTCTTTGCCTTGTAATTTGTATTAAGCCAAATTTTGTTGGAGGTAATACATGATGTTTTGCCTTATCAGTACTCATGAATTCCTTCATCTTATCCGTCAAGAGTTTTCTGTTTTTCTCTTGCTTCATGTCAATGAAATCCACAACAATAATTCCACCCATATCTCTTAGGCGTAATTGTCTCGCGACCTCTTCAGCAGCTTCTAAATTAACGGCAAGTGCATTGTCTTCTTGGTTCTTTTTAGAATCAACTTTCTTTCCGCTATTTACATCAATTACATGCAGAGCCTCAGTATGTTCAATTACTAGATATACACCTTTTTTCATAGTTACATTTTTCCCAAATGCACCTTTTATTTGCTTAGTGACATTAAATTCTTGAAAGATTGGAGTTTCTTTCTTATGTAATTTTACAATTTTTTCTTGATCTGGAGCAATTATAGAAAGATATTCTTTTAGTTCATTTTGAAGTTCAGAATTGTTTACATGAAGACTATTAAATTTTGCAGATAACAAATCTCTTAGTATAACAGATGATTTATTGAGTTCTCCATGAATTCTGGTATTAGGCTGAGCATCTTTTAATTTCTTACTAATTCCTTGCCATTTTTTGTAAAGATTTTTAAGATCCTTATCTAGTTCCGCAACTTTTTTTCCTTGCGCTACTGTCCTGACAATCACACCAAAGCCATGTGGCTTTATACTTCTAATTAATTTCTTTAATCTGCTTTTTTCTTCAGCACTATCAATTTTTTGTGAAATTGAAACTCTATCAGAAAATGGCATTAAAACCATATACCTTCCAGCTAATGAAATTTCAGTTGACAATCTAGGGCCTTTAGTAGATATTGGTTCTTTTGAAATCTGTGCTAAAACTAAATCTCCTCCTTTTAGAGCATCATTTATTTTTCCATCTTTCTCAAGATTAACTTCTTTTTTAAAGTTTTTTAAAGATGCAGTATTTAATTTTTTATCAACTGCTCTTCTAGTAAATTTCTTAAAAGATTTGAATTGAGGTCCAAGATCAAGGTAGTGCAAAAATCCATCTTTCTCATATCCTACATTTACGAATGACGCATTTAACCCAGGAACTGTCTTTCTGACCTTTCCTAGGTAAATATCACCTACTGAAAAATTGTTATCGTGCTTTTCTTTATGAAGTTCAATAAGAAGTCCATCACGCAATAATGCAATCACAACTTCAGAAGGCCTTGAGTCGATTATTAGATCGTATTTCATGGCGTTTCGTTTAAGAGAATTAGTTTAAACTAAAATTTATTTAGTTTTATGCCTATTTTTTCTTGAACGCTTCTTGCGTTTGTGGGTAGCGATTTTTAATCTTTTCTTTTTCTTTGCTCCTGACATATTTAATGTTTTTAACTTTATTTAAAGTTTATTTTAAATTCTTTTTTACTTCCTCTACAAATACTTTTGCCGGCTTAAAAGCTGGAATATGGTGTGCTGGGATAATAATAGTTGTATTTTTCTTGATATTTCTACCAGTTTTTTCTGCTCTTTTCTTTGGCTTAAAAGTTCCAAATCCTCTTAAGAATACAGCTTCATTAGATGATATTGACTCTTTTATTTCATTCATCATTGATTCTACTATTACTAGGGTAGTTAATTTTTCAACTCCCGTACTTTGTGCAATTTTACTAACAAGTTCAGCTTTTGTCATTTCTTTTTCTTTATTTTTTAATTTCTTGACTATTTTTGAGCCCGCAAATATATTAAAATAATTTGCTCTACAGCAAGGACTTATGATTTTTTAATTTGCTTACAACTTTATTTATCAGTTAGTTATGGATTTTTCAGACATCTTATCGCAATGGTATGCAATCAATAAAAGAGATTTGCCTTGGAGAAGTACGGTAAATCCTTATTATATTTGGCTTTCTGAAATTATTTTACAGCAAACAAGAGTAAATCAGGGTTTGCCTTATTATTTAAAATTTATTGATGCCTTTCCTGCTGTTGCAGATTTAGCTAATGCTGATGAGGATTTAGTTTTAAAGCTTTGGCAAGGTTTGGGATATTATTCAAGAGCTAGAAATTTGCAATTTTCAGCTAAACTAATTCTTTCAGAATTTGGCGGTAATTTTCCTGATAATCATGCTGACATACTTAAATTAAAAGGTGTAGGATCTTATACTGCAGCAGCAATTTCATCTTTTTCGTTTGGCTTGCCTTTTGCTGTGTTGGATGGTAATGTAATTAGGGTTTTGAGTAGGGTTTTTGGTATCCAAACTCCATTTGATACTACTGCAGGCAAGAAACAATTTCAAAAATTAGCTCAAGAATTATTAGACAAGAAAAACCCAGCTGAATATAATCAGGCAATTATGGAATTTGGCGCATTACAATGTGTCCCAAAATCTCCAAAATGCAATGATTGTCCAATTGTAAATGATTGTATTGCTTTTAATACAAATACCGTTTCTTTATTACCTGTGAAATCAAAAAAGCTAAAAGTAAAGAACCGATTTTTACATTTTCTGGTTGTTAATAAAAATAATGAGGTGCTAATTGGTAAGAGGAATAGCGGTATTTGGCAAGGTTTATATGAATTTCCTTTTTTAGAGTTTGATGAAAATCTCAATGAAAAATCTGTTTTAAAATCACCTTTATGGATTAATTTTTTTAAGGATTCTGTAAAACAAATTTCTTCCATTTCTGAGGAGTACATTCATAAGTTATCACACCAAAAAATTCATGCAAAATTTTGGGAAATAGATGTGAATTCTTTTCGATCTTCTGATTTTAAAATTGTCAAATGTAATGAATTGCAAAAGTATCCTGTTTCTTCTTTAATAGAAAAATATTTAAACTCAAGGATTAACGATTAGAATTTTATATATTTGTTGAAATTATAATTTAAAACATAATCCATGGCTGGAGTAAATAAAGTGATTTTAATTGGAAATTTAGGGAAAGACCCTGAGGTTAGATATCTGGATAATGGAGTTGCTGTTGCTAATTTTTCATTAGCAACTACTGAGAATTATAAGAATAAAGAAGGCGAAAGAGTGAGTCAGACTGAGTGGCATAATATTGTGCTTTGGAGAGGGCTTGCTGAAGTTGCAGAAAAGTGGCTAAAGAAAGGATCATCAGTTTATGTTGAAGGTAAAATCAGAACAAGGAAATGGGAAGATAAAGATGGAAATACTAGATATTCTACTGAAATTTTAGGTGACAATATGACAATGTTAGGAGGGAAGCCATCATCTGAAACTCCTGTAGAAGTAGCTCCAGCTACAGATAAAAAAGATGATTTACCATTTTAATTAAAATTTAGCAATTGGAAGAAGTTCCCGTCAGTTTATTATTATCAATATTTAGTGGAATAGAATTTAACCTGTTTAGTGCAGATGTTCTGTTTAGTTTTTTAGCAATTATTTTTCTTATTGTTTCATCTGCCTTTATTTCAGGTGCAGAAGTTGCGTATTTTTCTTTAGATTCTTCTGAGTTAGAAGAATTAGAAAGTGATGGTGATGGTGTTTTAAAACTTCTTAAAAAACCAAATGAACTTTTAGCTACTATATTAATAGCAAATAATTTTATTAACGTTGGGATAGTTGTTATTTCAGCTTTTCTGACCTCAATTGCTATTGTTTTTCCTGAGGGATCTAATTTAGAATTTATTTTTCAAGTAGTTGTTATCACATCTTTATTAGTGCTTTTTGGTGAGATCACTCCAAAGGTTTATGCAAATAATAACCCAAAATCATTTGCAATGAGAATGATGAAGCCATTAGTTTTATTACAAAAAATATTTTATCCGTTAAGTTATATTTTAGTAACTACAACTAGTTTTATTGATAAAAGAATTGAAGCTAAACAAAAAGAGATTTCGATTGAAGAGATTTCAAAAGCTTTAGATATTACTGAGCATGAAAGTAAGGAAGAGGAGAGAAGAATTTTAAGATCAATTGTTGAGTTTGGAAATACGGATGTTAAGGAAATTATGAAATCAAGAGTTGATGTTTTGGCTATTGATAAGAAAGAAGAATTTTCAAGCGTTTTAAAAATGATTGTAAGCTCAGGATATTCAAGAATTCCTGTGTATGAAGAACAGTTTGATAACGTTTTAGGGATTTTATATATCAAGGATTTAATTCCTCATTTAGATAAAGGGGATGATTTTGATTGGCAAAGTCTTTGTAGAACTCCCTATTTTGTTCCTGAAACTAAGATGATAAATGATTTGCTTAAAGAGTTTCAAGTAAAGAAAAATCATTTGGCAATTGTTGTGGATGAATATGGAGGAACATCAGGAATTGTAACTTTGGAAGATGTTCTTGAAGAAATAGTTGGCGAGATAAATGATGAGTTTGATGTGGATGATAATATTTATTCAAAATTAGATGCAAATAATTTTATTTTTGAGGGGAAAATATCATTAATTGATTTTTTAAAAATTGTAAAAGGTGAACTTGACTTTTTTGACGAATTAAAAGGGGAGTCTGACTCTTTAGCTGGCTTAGTTTTAGAGGTAAAGGGTAAAATGCCAAAAATTGGTGAGGTTTGTAAAATACCTCCATATATTATGGTAGTTGAATCAGCAGATTTGAGAAGAATTAAACGATTAAAAGTTACTGTTGATGAGGTTTAAAATATTCCTATTGTTCTCAATTTTCTTCCTTGGATGTAGTGAAGATTACACGCCTAAACCAAGAGCTTTTTTTAAGATTGATTTGCCTCAAAAAGATTATCTGAAAACTGTGATTGATTGCCCGTTTGAGTTTAATGTTCCAAGTTATTCCGATTTAGTTGAGGTAAATAAAAATTGCTTTTATAATTTAGAGTTTATCCATCAAAATGCAATTTTACATTTGACTTATTTGCCTTTAGAAGAAAATCTTCAAGAACACACTGAAGAAAGTAGAAATTTAGCTTACAAACATGATGTAATGGCAGACGCTATTACTGAGCAAGTTTATATTAATGATTCTCTAAAAGTTTATGGAATGTTATATGATTATGATGGTGTGACCGCAACAGCTGCTCAGTTTTACCTTACTGATAGTGTAAATCATTTCTTTAGAGGAGCTCTTTATTTTAATACAGAAGTGTCAGATTCAATCCTCCCTTTAAATAACTTTTTAAAGAAGGATGTAAAGCATTTAATTGAATCATTTAGATGGAAAAATCACTAAAAAATTACTTAACACTTTTATTTTTAGCAATAATTTGGGGGAGTTCTTTTATCCTGATGAAAAGAGGGCTTGAGGTATTTGATTTTATGCAAGTTGCAAGTCTCAGAATTGTGATTGCATTCCTTTCATTAATCCCGTTTTTACCAAAAGCTTTTCGTAATGTAGAGAAGAAGCACCTGTTACCTATTACAATTATGGCGATTTTAGGAAATGGTATTCCAGCTTTTTTATTTACAAAAGCACAAACTCATATAGATAGCTCATTGGTTGGCATCTTAAATTCAATAGTTCCACTTTTTACACTTATTTTAGGAGTCTATTTTTTCAAATCAAAACCAACCAAAACAAATATTATTGGAATAATGATTGGTTTATTTGGGGCTGTTTTTCTTACCGTAAACAATCTTTCTTCAGGTGTAGTTTTAAATATTTATGTTTTACTAGTTGTATTGGCAACTATTTTTTACGCAATTAGTATAAATGTTATTAAAAAACATCTGCATGATTTAAATGCATCTTCCATTACTGCTTTAGCTTTTCTGATTATCGGGCCCTTTGCAATAATCTATTTATTTACTACTGATTTTACCAATCAATTAAGCAGTCATGCAGATGGCTATATGGCTTTGGGGTATATTGCCTTGCTTTCAGTTTTAGGAACTTCTTTGGCGGTTATTATTTTTAATAAATTAATTAGTAGATCGTCAGCTATTTTCGCTTCTTCCGTCACTTATTTGATTCCTGTTGTTGCTATTTTCTGGGGGTTTTTTGATGGGGAAAAGATTACGGCTTACCATTTGATAGGGATGTTTATTATATTGAGTGGAGTTTATCTTGTAAATAAAAAAAGCCCAACTAAATAGCTGAGCTTTCCTTTAATTTTAAATAAGATTATTCAATAATAATTTTCTTATCTACACTTCCGTCATTATAAATATAGAATAAAGGAGTATTTCTAGGTTGATTAGTTGTTGTTCTTCCTAAAACATCTACTATTTTAATAAGTTCTCTTTTCTGATTTAGAGTTTCTGAAATTCCAACTGTCCCTGCACATAAATCATGATTTAACATATTTGGTCTGTATTGATTTATTGCAGCAAGCATTCTTGTTTTCTGTCCGTTAGTAAATAAGTTCATACAAGCATCATTGGTGTAGTCCATGTAATTCATAAACATATCTCCGTCAGGGTTAGTGGTGCTACAAGAATTTGGATTATGCGGGTATCCTGGACAGGAGTAGTTCTCTTGTTCTTGAGTTGGAGTATCACTAACATTATCATCTCCACAAGAGCCCCATCCGCCACCCCAAACATGATCTAGGTTTAGCCAATGGCCAATTTCATGGGTTGCTGTCCTTCCTTTATTATATGGGGCCTGTAGTGTTCCAATTGTTCCAAAATAGTTATATCCAATTACAAGTCCATCACCATCACCAATCCAATTACTTGGAGGGGTTGCATAACCTAAAAGACCGCTACCTAAATCACACACCCAAATATTTAAATAATCATCATTTGGCCAGTTATCAGCTCCTCCAGCTGAGGAAGTGTGTATGTCGCTATTCATTCCAAACTGGCCATGACTAGTTTGCACTCGATTAATACCATTTGTAGGCTGTCCGTTAGGGTCAGTTGTAGCCATGCAAAACTCAATTTCAGAATCTGCAGCAATACTTTGCCAGACAGATGGAGTATTTATTGCATCTACATTTGTCCTTCTATAATCCTTATTCAAAGCATCAATTTGAGATTGAATTTGAGCATCAGAAATATTATGTGTATTTGTTTTCCAAACAACATGAACCACAACTGGGATAGTGATTATTGTTTTTTCACTATTGTTTGGATGGTCTTTAATCCATTGCACTGTTTGAGAATTTACTTCTGCTCTCGCTTTGGCGTATTCTGGGTAATCTGACATCATTTTTTCAGTAATTGCAGTTGTTCCACATCTTTCTTGAGCAGTTAAAAATAAAGTTGCTACTGTTAATAGTATTGTAAGTATTTTTTTCATTTTGTTTTTTATTAATGCAAATTTAAGTTATTTAACGATATAATTTGTGTTAATGTTTATGCTTTCTTAACTAATTAAAAAAAGAGGGTAATTTTTTGCTCATTTTCTGAGATTGTTTACTTTTGCAGACCATTTTAAAAATTAATAATAATGTACGCAATAGTTGAGATAGCAGGGCAACAATTCAAAGTTGAGCAAGATCAGCAGATATTTGTACACAGGTTAGAAGCAGAGGAAGGATCAAAAATTGATTTTGATAAAGTTCTTTTGATGGATAATGCTGGTAAAATAAATGTTGGCGCCCCAGTTATAAAAGGAGCTAAAGTTACTGCAAAAGTACTTGAGCACCTGAAAGGCGATAAAGTAATTGTCTTTAAAAAGAAAAGAAGAAAAGGATACAAAGTTAAAAATGGTCACAGACAGTATTTAACAAAATTAGAAATCCTTAAAATTAATGCTAAAGCTCCCCCTGCCAAAAAAGCGGCACCAAAAAAGGAAGCTAAGCCAGTAGCAAAAAAAACAACAGCAAAGAAAACTGCTGCTAAAAAGCCTGCTGCTAAAAAAGCACCAGCTAAAAATACTACAGCTAAAAAAGCTGAATAATAAGAATAAGAAGGAATAAAAACTTTATACAATGGCACATAAGAAAGGAGCAGGTAGTTCAAAGAATGGTAGAGATTCGCAAAGTAATCGATTAGGTGTAAAAATATTCGGTGGCCAAGCCATAATTGCGGGGAATATTATCGTTCGTCAAAGAGGTACAGTACACAATCCAGGTGAAAATGTTGGAATGGGGAAAGACCATACTTTATTTGCATTAACTGATGGTAAAGTGAAATTTACTAAAAAGAGAAATAATAAGTCCTATGTTTCAGTAGTAAACTAAGGATTGCACTAATTTATAATTTATAAAAAACTCTTGAGCAATCAAGAGTTTTTTTTATTTACATTTGTTCCTGATTTATAAATATATTAGATGTTACATATAAATAAGCTAAGAGAAAATAGAGATAGTTATATTGAACTATTAAAGATTAAGAATTTTGATGTTTCCACTTTAATAGATGCTGTTATATCCAAAGATGATGAGCGTAAAGTAACTCAGCAAAAAGCAGATGAGTTATTGTCCAAAGGAAATCAGTTGACAAAGCAAATTGGTGAATTATACAAAACAGGCAAGGCTGTTGAAGCTAATGTGTTAAAGGAAGAGTCCTCATCTATTAAAGAAAGCTCTAAAGCTTTGCAAACTAAGCAAAGCGAACTTGCAAAAGAAATTCAGGATATCTTAGTTCAGATCCCTAATATTCCTTACCCTACTGTTCCTGCAGGGAAATCGGATGCTGATAATGTTACCCTTAAAGAAGTAGGAGCTATTCCAACTTTAATGGAGGGCGCTAAACCGCACTGGGAGTTAACTTCTGATTATAACCTTATTGATTTTGAATTAGGAAATAAGATTACTGGAGCAGGATTCCCTGTTTATGTAAATAAGGGGGCAAAACTACAAAGAGCGTTAATCTCTTATTTTCTAGATAAAAATACTGAGGCAGGTTATATTGAATATTTGCCACCACATTTAGTAAATGAAGCATCAGGATTTGGGACAGGACAATTGCCCGATAAAGAAGGCCAAATGTATCATGCTATTGAGGATGATTTATATTTAATCCCTACTGCTGAAGTTCCCGTAACTAATTTTTTTCGTGATGTTATTGTAAAAGAATTTCCAATAAAATGTACAGCTTACACTCCTTGTTTTAGGAGAGAAGCTGGGTCTTATGGAAAAGAAGTTAGAGGGTTAAATAGATTACATCAATTTGATAAAGTAGAAATTGTACAAGTTCAACATCCAGAAAAATCTTACGAAACCTTGGAAGTTATGGTACAACATGTTGCAAGTATTTTGGATGAACTTGAATTGCCATACAGAATACTGAAATTATGTGGGGGTGATTTAAGTTTCACTGCTGCATTAACTTTCGATTTTGAAGTATATTCTGCTGGGCAAGAAAGATGGTTAGAAGTAAGTTCTGTTTCTAATTTTGAAAGCTACCAAGCAAATAGATTAAAGTTAAGATATAAGGATGATAATGGAAAGACTCAACTTTGTCATACTCTTAATGGCAGTGCGTTAGCTCTTCCTAGAATCTATGCAGCTTTAATTGAAAATAATCAAACTGCGCAGGGAATTATAATTCCAAAAGCATTACAGCCTTACACAGGATTTGATATCATAAAATAATGCGTTTACTATTAGTATTAATGCTGAGTTCGTTTTTTGCTTTTGCACAAAAAAGCGAACAACAATTAGCGTATCAATACTATATAAATGGGGAGTATGATAAAGCAATTTCTATCTATGAAGAATTAATGGATGAGCACTTTTCAGTTGCATATTATAATCCTTATTTCACCTCACTTTTAAAGGTTGAGGATTTTAAATCAGCTGAATATTTAGCTAAAAAGCTAGTCAAAAAACATCCAAAAAGTTTAAACTATCAGTTAGAAGTAGCTGTAGTTCAGGTGAAATCTGGAAATACTAAAAAAGCTGAAAGATCGTATAAAAAATTATTCGCAAAAATAGATGGAAGGCAATCACAAGCTATAAATTTAGCAAATACTTTTAGTAGATATGAAATGTATCAAAAAGCTTTGGATGTATATGCTATTGCTTATAAACTAAACCCTCAAAACAATTTTGGGACACAAAAAGCACAACTTTTTTCTTTACTAGGGAAGGTTGAGTTAATGATTGCTCAGTACCTTGATGTTATGGAACAAAATCCAAGACAAAAGCAAATGGTTACATCTAAAATTCAAAGGTTTTTAGATAATGACGGAATTAAAAGCGACAAGAATTATCAATTGGTTAAAAAGGCGTTATTGCAAAAAGTAAGAAGTGAAAAAGTTAGAACTGATTTTACTGAAATGTTGATTTGGCTTTTTATGCAAAATCATCAATTTAAAATGGCTTTTTTACAAGCTAAAGCTCTTGATAAACGAACTAATTCTGATGGTGAGGGAGTTTATGATTTAGCTGATTCTTTTTTGGATAAAGAATACTATGATGTAGCTATTGAAGCTTATGACTATGTTATACAAAAAGGGAAACAAAACTACCTTTATATTGATGCTAACATTAATAAATTGTATGCTCTTACCAAAAGTTTGTCAAGTTCAAATAATGATATTAGTATTTTGGAAGGTGCTTATCACCAATTAATTACTGAGCTAGGGAATAATAGAAGTACAGTTATTTTGCTTTCGAACTATGCACATTTTAAAGCCTTCTATTTATATGATTTAGAAGCTGCTGAAGCTCTGCTTTTGGATGCAATGGAAATTTCAGGCATTGATAATTATGATTTGGCTGAATGTAAAATGGAGTATGCTGATGTTCTTTTGTTGCAAGGAAATATTTGGGAATCATTATTGTATTTTTCTCAGGTTGAGAAAGATTTTAAAGAACACCCAATTGGTCATGAAGCAAAACTAAGAAGAGCTAAAATTTCTTATTTTCAAGGAGATTTTCAATGGGCACAAGCGCAATTAGAAACTTTAAAAGCATCCACATCTAAACTAATTGCTAATGATGCCATGGAACTTTCACTACTGATAATGGATAATTACAACTTAGACACTACTGAGATTTCAATGCGAACTTTTGCAAAAGCTGATTTACTTTCTTATCAACAGAAGTATGATAAAGCAATTGTAAAATATGATTCTGTTCTTACAGCTTTTTCTGGTCATACTCTTTCTGATGAAATTTACATGAGAAAGGCACAGATTTATTTTAATCAAGCTAATTATGAACTTGCTTTGCTTGAGTACGAGAAGATTGAAAAAGATTGGGCTTATGATATTTTAGCTGATGACGCACTTTATAAAAGAGCAAAAATCTATGATGATATTCTTGATGACAAAGAGAATTCTATGAAAATTTATGAGCATATTTTACTAGAACATAATAGTAGTATATATGTTGCTGAATCAAGAAAAAGGTTTAGAGAATTGAGAGGTGATAATTTAAATACAGAAAAATAATGATAATTTATAATGTAACTGTAAATGTTGATGAATCCATTGCTAAGGAATGGTTAAGTTGGATGCAAGAAACCCATATTCCTGAAGTAATGACTACTGGAATTTTTCTAAAATCACAGATTAACAGAGTAATTACACAGGATGATACTGGAAGTACTTTTGCTATCGCTTATACTTGTCCTTCAATGAAGGATTTGCATCAATATCAAATAAATTTTGCTACTGAATTACAACAACAACATGTGGCCCGTTATGGAGATAAAGCAGTTGCTTTCCGTACTTTGATGGAGGTTATTCAAGAGTATTAATTCCTGTTTTGAAAAAAGTAATTAAGGCATATTTACAATTAGAAGAACATGTCCTTTTAATGATAAAGGCTGAGTTTTTTGTGCAGTTAATTGGAGCCGCTTTCTTCTTGATTTTAAATATCTATTTGGCAAAGCAGGGTTTTTCTGATCCTGAGATAGCCAATTTTATTTCCTATCGTTTTTTGGCAGTTATGTTGTTGGCATTTCCTTTAGGTTTTTATATAAAAGGAAAGCCATTAAAACCCTTTTTTATTTTAGGTAGTTTAGGTGTGCCTACGGTTGCTATTGCACTTGTTTTAGCTATACAGTATGGGTTGTATCACTATTTGCCTGCCTTATTTATTTTGTGGGGAGTCGTTTTTACTTTGTTTCAAGTAAGCTCCTTGCCTTATGTAATGCGAAATACTTCAGTTGCTAATCAATCGCATGCTATATCATTGAATTATGCTACGCATAGTTTTGGTACAATTTTAAGTGGAATAATGATCTTTGGTTTTGGGCAGTTTATGCGAGAGATGGATGAAGGAGTCATTCTATTATTCATTGCTGTGCTAGGTTTTTTTGGGGTGTATTATCTGTTAAAAATGAAAGTGGATGTTGTTGTCCCAGTCAAAAAAGGTTTGAAATGGAAATCCTATGATTGGGACTTGTTACTTAAAGCAATTGTCCCAACTATTATTATTGCTATTGGGGCAGGACTAACCATTCCTTTTATTAATTTATTTTTCTTTCATAATTTTCAAATAGATTCTAAAGGCTTTGCAGTAATCGGTGGTGTGGCTAGTATATTGGTTGCGTTTTTATCTTTGCTTGTTCCTAATGTTAAGAAAAAATTGGGTTTTAAAAAGGGAATAACTTATACTCAAACTACTGCTGTACTTGCATTGATTGCTTTGGCCACTACTGAGTTTTTTACAAGTTATTGGTGGGCTTTTCCAGTAGCTGCTTTGTGCTTTTGGGTGCGTACACCACTTATGAATATGGCAGCCCCTATGTCATCTGAGCTTACTATGAATTATGTAGGAAAGAAAAACCAAGAAATGCTGAGTGCAATTATGGCGGCAATTTGGAGTGGAAGTTGGTTTTTTAGCTCCCAAATATTCAGGTACTTAAAAGCTGAGGGGTTACCTTATGCCTATATTTTTTATATCACAGCTGTATTGTATGGTTTTGGGGTGTTTATGTATTACCTTTTGGTGTTAGATTATGAAAGGAGGAAGTAATTGGTCTTTACCCATAATCTTAAGCTTCCTTGTAAAAAAGAGAGCTCTAAAGAATAGGACACCTTATTTAGTGGAAGCTTTATTACTATTTTCATAATCATTGTAATAAAAAACCCAGACAATTGTCTGGGTTTTTTTATATTTCAACATTTAAGTTTACTATATTATCATTCCAGCAGCAACTGTTTCGTTTGTTGCTTCATCGACCAAAATAATACTACCAGTATTTCTGTTTCTTTTGTAACTATCAAAGAATAATGGTTTAGTTGTACGGATTGTAATTCTACCAATATCATTTAATCCAATTTCTAAATCATCTTGATTTCTATGTAAAGTATTGATGTTCATTTTGTATTTTACTTCTTTTATAATACATCTTGTAGTTTGGCTTGTATGTCTAATAATATATTTCGCTCTTGAATTCATCTTCTTATCATTCATCCAGCAAATCATAACATCAACATCTTGCTCAATAGTTGGCTTATTATTTTCTCTCACTAACATATCCCCTCTACTGATGTCAATATCATCTTCTAAAGTCATGCAAACCGACATAGGAGAAAAAGCTTCTTCAACCTCACCATTAAAAGTATCAATAGTTTTTATTTTTGAAGTAAATCCTGAAGGAAGTACGGTTACATCATCTCCTGGTTTGAAAACTCCACCTTCAACTCTACCAGCATACCCTCTGTAATCAGGATGTTCAGCAGATTGTGGTCTAACAACATATTGTACAGGGAACCTACAATCTACATGGTTTTGGTCGGATCCAATATGAATATTTTCTAAAAGATGCATTAAAGTTGATCCATCATACCAATCCATATTTTCAGATCTATTCACAACATTATCTCCATTTAGTGCTGAAATAGGAATAAAACGAACATCTTTAATCTCTAATTTTGTTGCAAAATTCTCAAAATCCTTTTTTATATTATCAAAAGCTTCTTTACTGTGGTCCACTAAATCCATCTTATTAATACAAACTGCAATGTGAGGAATTTGTAAAAGTGATGCAATAAATGCATGTCTTTTAGTTTGTTCGATTACTCCATGCCTTACGTCTACTAAAAGTAGCGCTAAGTTTGCTGTTGATGCTCCTGTAACCATATTTCTTGTGTACTGGATGTGTCCTGGAGTATCTGCAATAATGAATTTTCTTTTAGGAGTTGCAAAGTATCTGTACGCAACATCAATAGTAATCCCTTGCTCTCTTTCTGATCTTAATCCATCAGTTAATAGCGCAAGGTTTACTCCTTCTTCCCCTCTTTGGATACTTGTTTCTTCTAATAATTCCATTTGATCTTCAAAGATTGCTTTGCTATCGTAAAGTAACCTTCCAATCAAAGTGCTTTTACCATCATCTACACTTCCTGCAGTTGTGAAGCGTAAAAGTTCCATATCTAAATATCCATTCGTTTCGCTCATATAATTTGGTTTTTAAAAGTACCCTTCTTTTTTTCTATCTTCCATGGCTGCTTCCGATCTTTTGTCATCTGCTCTACCTCCTCGTTCAGTAACTCTTGTTGATGCAACTTCTTCAATGATTTCTTCTAGAGTACCAGCATCTGATTCTGCAACGCCAGTACAAGTCATGTCTCCAATAGTTCTACATCTAATAGTTCTTTCTTCCCATTGTTCACTATCTTTTAGTTGGATGTAATTACATTTTCCAAGTAGTACTCCATTTCTGTTTACTACTTCTCTTTTATGAGAGAAATATAATGAAGGTAATTCAATTTTTTCAAGTAAAATGTATTGCCATACATCCATTTCAGTCCAGTTAGAAATTGGAAAAATTCTAAAATGTTCTCCCATTTTCTTTCTTCCGTTAAAAAGGCTCCAAAGTTCAGGTCTTTGATTTTTAGGGTCCCATTGTCCAAATTCATCTCTATGAGAAAAGAATCTTTCTTTAGCTCTTGCTTTTTCTTCATCTCTTCTAGCTCCACCCATTGCACAATCGTACTTTCCTTCTTCTAATCCTTCTAAAAGGGTTACGGTTTGCAATCCATTCCTTGATGCATTAATTCCTGTTTCTTCAACAGCCGAACCATTATCAATTGAATCTTGAACATACTTCACGATAAGAGTCTCTCCTGTTTCTACCATTAATCTATCTCTAAATTCAATAGTTTCAGGGAAGTTGTGTCCTGTATCAACATGCATTAAAGGGAATGGAACTTTTCCAGGATGAAATGCCTTTCTGGCAAGGTGGAACATAATAATAGAATCTTTACCTCCAGAAAATAACATTACAGGTTTTTCAAACTGTGCTGCCACTTCCCTTAGGATGAAAATCGCTTCCGATTCTAGTTCCTTTAAGTGTGTTAAATTGTACGAACTCATTTTTACTTGTTTTTTATTATCGGTAAAATATAATCCAAAACTTTCTGTACCGATTCATCTATTGAAAGTTCTGATGTGTTTATTTCTATTTTAGGATTTTCAGGAGCTTCAAATGGAGCGCTTATTCCTGTAAAATCTTTTATTTCTCCTTTTCTTGCTTTTTTGTACAGTCCTTTAATATCTCTGTTTTCACAAGTTTCTACTGATGCATTGATATATACTTCAATAAAATTTTCTGCTCCAATTATATTTTCTGCAACCTTCCGGATTTCAATTGTTGGACTTACAAAACAGTTTAAAGTTACTACTCCACAATTCAGAAAAAGTTTTGATACTTCAGCAATTCTTCTAATATTTTCTGTTCTATCTTCTGGTGAAAAAGATAAGTTATTGCTAATTCCTACTCTGATATTGTCTCCATCTAAAAGTTGATTTAATATCCCTTGAGAATGTAAATATCTTTCTACTCCTTTAGCTACAGTTGTTTTTCCAGAACCAGAAAGTCCAGTCATCCAAACAACTTTTGATTTTTGATTTAATAACTCTTCTTTTTCTTCTCTCTGAAGGATGTCGTCAAAAATGGTAAAAATATTTTCTTTCTCCTCTTTCATATTTAAGTCGTCAAATCTAATTAAAATTTATGAATTATAAAGCATGCAATATATCATATAAAATAGTAGATTTGTCTTTATTAAAGAACAGAATATTTTGAGTTTTCCTGATTTATTAAAAATACCGAAAATTGACAAGCTTGGAGTGCAAGAAATAGTTAATCGTTTTTGCAAGAGAAGCATTAAAACATCTGCAAAAAAACATGGTTTGCATTTGGCCTTAAGTATGATTGATTTAACTACTTTAGAGGGGAAGGATACAACTGATAAAGTTAGGAGATTGTGTTATAAAGCGAGTCATTTGCATAATTCTTTGCAAGGCCTTCCTAATGTAGCTGCAGTTTGTGTATATCCTACTTTGGTTAGGGTTGCCAAAAAAGAATTAGAAGGAACGAAAATTAATATAGCTTCAGTTGCTACTGCTTTTCCCAGTGGGCAATCTACATTAGATGTAAAATTAAGTGACACAAAATTTGCAGTAAATGAAGGAGCTGATGAGGTAGATATGGTTATCTCAAGAGGAAAGTTTCTAGCTGGAGAATATAATTTTGTATATGATGAAATAGCAGCAGTAAAAGAAGCTTGTGGTAAGGCGCATTTAAAAGTAATTTTGGAAACAGGTGAATTGGACACACTAGATAACGTGAGAAAAGCAAGTGATATTGCTATTTATGCAGGAGCAGATTTTATTAAAACTTCTACTGGTAAAATTAGCCCGGCCGCAACTATGCCTGTTACTTTTGTTATGTTAAATGCTATAAAAGATTATTATAAGAAAACAGGAATAAAAATAGGAATGAAACCAGCAGGAGGAATCTCTACAGCTAAGATAGCCTTACAATATCTGGTGATGCTAAACGAAACACTAGGTTATGATTGGATGAATAAAGATTTGTTTAGATTTGGAGCTAGTAGCTTGGCAAATGATGTTTTAATGCAACTTCAAAAACAAGAAAGTGGATATTATCAATCGTTAGATTATTTTTCAAAAGATTAAGATATGAGTAAATTAAATTTAAATAAAACTTGGAATTATGCTGCTGCTACTGAAAGTACAAATCATATTTTATTAAAAGAAAAATATGATTTGTTTATAAATGGAGAATTTGTAAAATCAAACTCAAAAAAGTATTTTGATACAATAAATCCAGCAACAGATGAGGTGATTGCTAAGATTTCTGAAGCTAATAAAAAAGATATTGATTTGGCAGTAAAATCTGCCAAAATAGCTTTTAGGAGGTGGTCAAAACTTAAGGCAAAAGAAAGAGGAAAATACATTTTTAGAATTGCAAGAATGATACAAGAAAGAGCAAAGGAATTTGCAGTGATTGAAAGTATGGATGGAGGAAAACCTATAAGAGAATCTAGAGATGTTGACATTCCTTTGGCGGCAAATCATTTCTTTTATTATGCGGGCTGGGCAGATAAATTAGAGTATGCTTTTCCTAATAAAACCCCTAAACCATTAGGAGTAGCTGGACAAATAATCCCTTGGAATTTTCCACTACTAATGGCTGCTTGGAAAATAGCTCCAGCTATTGCTTGTGGGAATACAGTTGTTTTAAAACCTGCTGAAACAACTTCTTTAACGGCCCTTAAGCTTGCTGAAATTATTCAAGAAAGTGGACTTCCCAAAGGGGTTGTAAACATTGTAACTGGTGCTGGAAATACAGGCGCTGAGATAGTAAATCATCCGGATATTGATAAGATTGCATTTACCGGATCTACAAATGTAGGTAAGTTAATTCAGAAGAGTATTTCCGGCACTAAAAAGAAATCTACTTTAGAACTTGGAGGTAAAGGAGCTAATATTATTTTTGAAGATGCTGCTATTGATCAAGCGGTTGAAGGAATTGTTAATGCAATATTTTTTAATCAAGGTCATGTTTGTTGTGCAGGTTCTCGACTTTTTGTGCAAGAAAGTGTTGCTAATGTAGTTATTGAGAAATTGAAAGATAGAATGTCTTCATTAATTGTTGGCAATCCTCTAGATAAAAATACTGATATTGGAGCGATAAATTCCAAAGAACAATTAGCTACAATAAATAAGTACATAAAAATTGGCCAGGAAGAAGGAGGTGAAATTTACCAGTCCAAATGTAGTATTTCTAAAAAAGGAAATTGGTGCCCACCAACTTTATTTCTGAATGTTTCACAATCACATACTATTGTTCAGGAAGAAATTTTTGGTCCAGTTTTGGCAATTCAAACTTTCCGTACAATTGATGAGGTTATTGAGAAAGCGAACAATACTCCTTTCGGTTTGTCGGCTGGTGTTTGGACTGAAAAAGGTTCTAAAATTTTCAAACTTACACAAGAATTAAATGCGGGTGTTGTTTGGGCAAATACATATAATAAATTTGATCCTACTTCTCCTTTTGGAGGTTTTAAAGAAAGTGGTTTTGGTAGAGAAGGCGGGCTGCATGGATTGAAAGCATATTTAAAATTTGAATAATGGAAAGAATAGACGTTTTAAAAACATATAAGATTTTTATTGGAGGAAAATTCCCGAGAACAGAATCAGGAAGATATTTCCATGTAAAAAATGATACTGGAGAATTATTAGCAAATATGTGCCTTTCTTCCAGGAAGGATTTTAGAAATGCGGTAGTTGCTGCCAGAAAAGTTCAAAAATCTTGGGAAAGCGCATCCGCACTAAACAAAGGTCAGGTTTTGTACAGAATTGCAGAAATGTTAGAAGGAAGAAAATCACAATTTATGGATGAGTTAATGATGAGTGGTTCATCAAAAATTGCAGCAAAAAAAGAAGTCGAACAAAGTATTGATCGTTTAATCTATTATGCAGGTTGGAGTGATAAATTTCAGCAGATTTTCAGTTCGGTTAATCCTGTTGCGTCAAGTCATTTCAATTTTTCCGTTCCACAAGCAATGGGAGTTGTTTCAGTAATTGCTCCCAACGAATTTTCATTATTAGGATTGGTTTCCGTAGTTGCTCCAGTCATTGTTGGAGGGAATACTTGTATTGTTTTATCCTCTGAAGAAAATCCAATGGTGAGCATTTCTTTTGCTGAGGTATTAAATACTTCAGATGTTCCTCATGGAGTTGTAAATATTTTAACAGGAAAAAGAAAAGAACTGATAAGTCATTTTGCATCACACAAGGATGTAAATGCAATTATTTATTGTGGAGATAATAATAAAGAAATGAATGAGATTGAGAAACTATCAGTAGAAAATTTAAAAAGAGTAAAAATATATAAACGAAAAAATTGGGGAGATCAAAAGAATCAATCACCTTATTTTATTGAAAAATCTCAAGAAATAAAAACTATTTGGCACCCTAATGAAGTATAGAAAAATAAAATGAATTTTAAAGAATTATTAGTAAAAGCAATTAATGCTTCCATTGAGGGGGGGCATGCAATCATGGATGTATATGCGTCTGATTTTGCAGTTGAACATAAAGATGACAAATCTCCTTTAACATTAGCAGATAAAAACTGCAATGAGGTGATTGAAACTCATTTGTTCAGTACGGGGATTCCTCTTTTAAGTGAAGAAGGAGCTAAGATGTCTTTCGAAGAAAGAAAAAACTGGGAGTATTCTTGGTTAGTTGACCCTTTAGATGGGACTAAAGAGTTTGTAAAAAGAAATGGAGAGTTTACAGTGAATATAGCAATGATTCATAATGGGAATCCTATTATGGGAGTTATTTATGTTCCTGTAAAAGAGGAATTGTATTTTGCATTAGACGGCATTGGTTCTTATAAAATCTCCTGCAATTCTACTATTGAAGATTTAGAAGATTTAATTTCAAAATCAGACAAATTACCGATTGATTATAAAAGAAATAATTATGTAATTGTTGGCTCTCGTTCTCATATGTCTGCAGAAACAAAGGAGTTTTTTGAGGATAAAAAGAAAGAACATGGAAATGTTGAGGTGATGGCAGTTGGTTCTTCATTAAAACTGTGCATGCTTGCTGAAGGAAAAGCAGATGCATACCCAAGGTATGCACCTACAATGGAGTGGGATACGGGTGCGGGAGATGCAATTTGTAGAATGGCAGGGTTTCAAGTTTTGCAATATAATACAGACAAATCAGTAGAATACAATAAAGAAAACCTTTTAAACCCTTGGTTTTTGGTAAAGTAAACCAATGAAAACTAAGATAAAAAAAGCATTAAAAGATAAAAACTTCTCAGAATTAGTAAGAGGAGGAGGAGTGTCAATTTTCTTAAGGTTTGGAGGGTTAGCAGTAGGTTATCTTCTTACACTAGTAATCGCTAATTTATTTGGAGCTAAAGGGCTAGGAGATTATGTTTTAGCTATTACTGTTTTAAGATTATTTACTCTTCTTGCAAAATTAGGATTAGATACAACCTCCATTCGTTTTATAGCTTCTTTTGCTTTACAAGAAAAATGGACAAGTATATTTTATTTCAGAAAACAAGTTGTTCCTATTTTGTCTTTTACATCAATTGTAGCTTCTTTAATGATGTATTTTTTATCAGAGCCAATTGCAGATTTAATAAATACAAATGTAAGATATATTCAGTTGAATGCATTTTTTGTAATGCCAATGGCATTTTTCATGTTGCATTATCAGAGTATAAGAGGATTGAAAAGAATAGCGGAATTCTCCTTTTTTTACAGAATGTCGCAATCGCTTTTTTCTGTAATTGCCATTGTAATAATTTACCAATTTACCACAGATGCGGAGGTTCCAGTATATGCTTATTTAGTTAGTGTTTCTATAGTTGCCTTTTTATCCTTTTTATCTTTTAGATATTGGATTAAAAACAAATCAGAAGGTAGGCAAAGTGCTGACAAAGAAGTCAGAAGTTATTCCGAAATATTGAAAATCTCTATTCCATTAATGTTTGCGCAATCAGTGCAGTTTATTATAGCTTGGACTGATAAACTTATGTTGGGTAATATGACAACTTCAGAAGATGTAGGGATTTATCACACTGCCTTTAAACTTTCAATGTTTGCGGCTGTTGCACTGATGTCAATAAACAGTATTGCTTCCCCAAAATTTGCCGAAATGTTTGGTAAGAATGATATGGAAGGCCTGAAAAAAGTAGTACATCAATCCACTAAAATAATTTTTTGGACCTCTGTACCGCTTGTTGTAATTTTCTTTATTTTTCCTGAATTCTTATTAGGATTGTTCGGGGAGGAATTTAAAATTGGGGTAACTGCATTTATATTCTTATCTTGCGGAAGATTAATAAGTTCCTTTTCAGGTTCTGTTGGAAATATATTACAAATGACAGGAAATCAGAATATTTATGCTAAAATATTGTTTGTTGGAGCAATACTAAATGTCACTCTAAATTTAATTCTTATACCAGATACAAGCCCTTTAGCTGTATTTAATATTGTTGGAATTAATGGAGCTGCTTTTGCATCTATGTCAAGTTTAATTGTTTGGAACGTAAGTATGGTTTTTGTCGTTAAAAAGAAGTTCGGATTTTATACATTTTACATACCATTTATTAAAAGATGAAAAATAAATTACCAAATTTTCTGATTGTAGGGGCTGCAAAAAGCGGAACTTCTTCTTTGCATAATTATCTAAATCAGCACTCAGAAGTGTTTATGCCGTCATATAATTTTGAAGGAATGAAAGTAAAGGAGCCTAGATTTTTAATTAAAGATTTAGTAAAACAAAGGCTGCATAATGGAGTATGGACTTGGGAGGAATATAAGAGTCTTTTTGGTGACGTAACAGATGAAAAGGCAATTGGTGAGGCTACTGTTTTATATCTTTATTATTATAAAGATGCGATCAAAAATATAAAGGAGAAATTAGGAAATGATGTAAAGATAATTATCATGTTAAGAAATCCTGCTGACAGAGCGTACTCTGCATTTCAACATGTTTCCAGAGGATTTAAAGAACAAAATTCATTTGAAAAATCATTAGAAATGGAAAATGGTAGACTTGAAAAAGATGGAAATTTAACCCCTATGGTTATGTATAAAGACATGGGGCTGTATCATGAAATGGTAAAAACCTATAAAGAAAATTTTTCAAATGTTCACGTTATTATTTATGATGATTTTAGGGATGATACTGAAAATGAAATGAAAAAAATATATCAGTTTTTGGGAATTTCAGAAAATGCAGATATCGATTATGTAACAAGACATAATATTGGAGGGAAAAGATGGAAAAATTATAAGTTGAAACATATTTTCATGAGAGAAAATCCAATTAAATCTATCTTTAAAAAAATTATCCCAAAAGGGTTAAGAAGAGGACTAAGAAATAATCTTGTAACAGCATCTACAAATAAAGTAACCCCAATGAAGGATCATACAAGAATCATGTTAAATGATTTTTTTAGAGAGGACGTAAAGCAATTATCAACTTTATTAAATAGAGATTTAACGAATTGGACAAAATAATGGGGAAACCAAATCTGTTTATAGTAGGAGCTGCAAAAAGTGGAACAACTTCACTTCATAATTATCTAAATCAACATCCTGATATTTTTATGTGCAATCCGAAAGAGCCTCATTTTTTAATAAATAAGGAAATTGGAGTTGATAGAATTCCTGTTGGTGTTACTGAAAAATCAGAATATGAAGATTTATTTTTTGAAGGGGGAGATAAAAAATATAGAGGAGAATCTTCCGTCATGTATTTGATGTATCCTGAAATTGTAATTCCTAAGATTAAAAACAATTACTTAGAAAACACTAAGATAATTATCATGTTAAGAAATCCTGTAGAAAGAGCGTATTCTGGTTTCCATCATGTAAAAAGATATAATGTAAAAGAGAAAATTCAAGATTTTACAGAAGCTTGGAAATTGTCAGAAGAACGATACTTTAATCAGATTGATATGACGCCCGCTTCAAGATATCAAGAATTAGGATTGTACTATAATCAGGTAAAATCGTATTTAAATGAATTTAAAGATAATCTGCATATAATTATTTATGATGATTATAAATCTGATTTCAAATCAGAGATGAATAAAGCATTTGATTTCTTAGAGGTTGAAAATATTGAAATAGATTCTGACAAAAGACATATGGTAGGAGGATGGCAATGGGAGAATGAAAAGATGAAAAGACTTATGATGAATAGGAATCCTCTAAAATCTGCAGTAAAAATGTTAATTCCATTTAAAGGATTAAGAAAATCTATAAGAAAAAGAATTCAGAAAAAAAACTCTGTAGAAGTAAAACAAATTACTGAAAAAGAAAGAATAATGTTGAAGGAGTTTTACAATATTGATGTAAAGAAACTCTCAGACTTATTAAATAGAAATCTAAACTTCTGGGTAGAATGAGTTTGCCAAATTTTATGTGTTTAGGAGCTGCAAAGAGTGGAACAACTACTCTTTACGATATCTTGCGTCAACATCCTGATGTATATATTCCTTCTTTTAAGGAACCTCACTTTTTTGATATCCCAGAAAATTATAAAAATGGAATTAACTGGTATGGAAAAAATTATTTTAAGAATGCAAATCAAAAAATAGTAGCTGACTTTACACCTTCTTATTTCTTTGATAAAGAAGCTCCAAAAAGAATTTTTGAAAGCTTAGGCAATAAAGTAAAATTTGTTGTAATTCTTAGAAATCCTGTAGATAGAGCTTATTCCCATTATTTGCATTCCAAAAGAGATGATCATGAAGATTTAGAGTTCAAAGAAGCTTTAATGAATGAAAGTTCAAGGCTGAAGAAATATGAAGAAAATGGTGATTATCTATCTTATTTAAGGCAATCATATGTAAGTCAAGGATTATACTTTGATATGTTAGAAAGATATTTAGAATATTTTTCATTAGATAATTTTTTATTCATCCATTTTGAGGATGAATTTATAAAACATAGAGAAGAAACAATGATTAAAATTTTAAATTTTCTTGAAATTGAGAATTTTGATCTGATAATAGATATTAAAAGTAATCCTGCAAGTCAAGAAAAATCAAAAACTTTAAAAAGGATAATGAAAAAGAGAGGGTGGTGGAGGATTCTTTTAAAGAAAATGATTCCTTCTTTAAAAATAAGACAGATTATTAAAAATAGAATACAGAGAGCAAATATTCGTACTTTTACACCTGAAAAGTTATCTATTATTCAAAGAAAAATGATGTATGATAATTACTTTAAAGAGGATATTATTGCTATTGAAGAGGTTATAGATAGAAAAATGTATTGGGATTTATGATATATACTGTTAAACAAAGAATGATTGATAATTTAATTGTATTTATGTTAATAATGAGTACAGGTGGATTGTTGTTTGTGTTTAATCGTAATGTTATGTCGGTTCTGTTCTTTGGAGTATTAATTTTTTCAATTTTATTTTTTGGTAATAAATTTAAAAAACCATTTGTTTATTCGTCAATTCTAATTCTAATTTCCATTATTTGTGTAGGTATAATTAATTTTATTTTCGCAATTACAGAACAGACTACAGAGAAATATTTATTTTATTTATTATCTGTTGCGTTATCCGTTTTAACTTTTTTTCACTTTAAGAATAATAGAAATATTAATCAATTTTTAAAAACACTTTACTTTGTTCTTAAGTTGATAGCATTTCATTCGGCATTAAACTTTATTTTTTACTTCTTTGTAAGTGATAATTTATCTACAATTACTTCTACTTTTCATGAATGCGAGACTTTTCTTAATTTATTCTTTTATACTACAGAAAGAGGCATTGTAAATCTTCAAGGTTTTGAGTTTTGCAGAAACCAGGGTTTGTTTTGGGAACCTGGTGTTTTACAAGTGTTTCTAAATATTTTATTCTTTTTGGAGGCGTTTGTAGTTAAAAAAAGCAAACTTTTCTTATTGTTTATTTCTTTTGTTATTTTAACGTCCTATTCAACTACAGGTTTAGCTATTTTATTAATTCAAGCTTTGGTTTATCTTACAGAAGAAAGAAAAAATAATAAACTAATCATAGCTGTAATTGCTATATTGCTAGTGCCATTTTATTTTATTTTTAGTGTAAATATTGATAACAAAATACAAGGTGAAAAAAAGACTTCCTTTGAAAAAAGAATCTTTGACTTAACACAACCAGTTTTTATTGCTATTGAGAATCCATTGACTGGTATTGGTTTAGATGTTTTTCAATTTCAAAACATTAGAAAGGAATTTTATATTTCATCAAATTCATTTATAGAAATACCTTCAACAATAGAAGTGTCTGATAAAAGCAGCAGTAACTCTGTTATGTTTTTACTTGCTGGAACTGGATTTCCTACTACTTTACTTCTATTATATATGTTTTTTAAACAAAAAATAATAGAACATAAAAAGTGGTTATTTATGATAATATTATTTATCTCAGTAATGTCTGAACCTTTATTGTTGCGTCCATTTTTTTTAATATTTATAATTTCAGGTTTTCATCAGATATTTTATAGAATAACATCACACAAACAAAACATAGCATGAAGAATATTTTAATTTCAGGAGGGGCAGGATTTATTGGATCTAATCTTACAAAAAAACTAGTATCTAAAGGTTATAATATCACTATTTTAGATAATCTATCAAAGCAAATCCATGGAAAAGATCAAAAATCAGAATTATATAATTCTATTAAAGAAATCTCTACATTTATTTTAGGAGACGTTTGTAATGAAGAAGATTGGAAAAAGTCTTTAAAAGGACAAGATGCTGTTATTCATTTAGCTGCAGAGACTGGAACAGGACAATCTATGTATGAGATTTCTAGATACAATGATGTAAACATTTTAGGAACATCTCATTTACTTGATTTCTTGGCTAATAATAAAAACTCTGTAAAGAAGTTGATAATTGCATCATCAAGGTCAATTTATGGGGAGGGTAAATATAAATGTGAGAATCATGGTGTAGTTTATCCTAATGACAGAATAGCATCTAATATGATGAAAGGAAAATTTGATCTATTTTGTGATGTTTGTGGAGGTGAATTAGATTTAATGCCAACAGATGAAAATTCAAAGATTCATCCATCTTCAATTTATGGTATTACAAAACAGCAACAAGAGCAAATGATACTATTAATGGGGAAATCATTAGGGATTCCTGCAGTTGCACTCAGATATCAAAATGTATATGGTCCAGGGCAATCATTAAGCAATCCATATACTGGAATTCTTTCTATTTTCTCTACAAGAATGTTAAATGGGAATGATATTGATATTTATGAGGATGGTGAAGAGAGTAGGGATTTTGTATTTATTGATGATGTAGTAGAGGCTACAATACTTGCTTTAGAAAAAGAAGAAGCGAACCATCAGATATTTAATGTTGGTTCTGGGGAAGCGACAACAGTAAGTCAAGTTGCAAATTCTTTAAAGAGCTTGTATAATTCCAATGCAAATATTTCAATTGATGGTAGTTTTAGATTAGGTGATATTAGACATAATTATGCAGATTTAAATAAAATAAAAAATCTTCTTGGATTTACGGCAAAATTTGATTTTCAAACAGGGATTTCTAGGTTTGCAGATTGGGTGAAAACTCAAGAGGTAAAAGAAGATAAGTATAAACAGTCTTTAAACGAACTCAAAAATAAAGGGCTGCTAAAATGAGATTAATATTATTTTTTTTTTTATTTGGCTTAAACTCAATTGCACAGGAAGTAAGAGAGAATGTTTTAGGATTTGCTACTTCTAATACTTTTACCTACTGTGATGTTAATGATCCATCATTTATTGATAAAGTAAAAGAGTTAAATCCAAAAGTATTAAGATTTCCGGGTGGAGCTGTAGGGAATTTCTATCATTTTGGGGGCAAAGGGTATGGATTTGATTTTGAAGAGATAGATAATTACCACTCAGGAAAATTCCCTAAAAGATCTAGAGGTCTCGAAAATTATAGAACAAAAAAGAATCAAGAATATGACTATATTGAAGATTTTATTGTATTAGCAAAAGCTACAAATTCAAAAGCTATTTTAGTAGCTAATATGTTTATTAATAATGATGACATATTAAATATGATAAGTAAGTTAGATAAAAATGATATTGAAGTAATAGGTGTTGAGTTAGGGACTGAACTTTCAAACAGAAGTTATTATAAAAATGGATATACAATTGATGATTATTTGTACTCAGCTAAAGTAGTTTCAGCTAAAGTGAAATTGCTATACCCAGATATAAAAACAGCTATTGTTGCAGCACCATTAGGAAAAAGGATGGGACATAGACATAATGTTTGGAATAGTAAATTAGCAGCTGAAGATTTCTATGATGCTATTGTTATTCATTCCTATTCAAAGGTTATTAAAGGGGATGATGAGTACGGACAAATGATTTCAGAAGAAAATGAAGGAGGGAAACAGAAGGCTTTTGAGTTATATAAAGGTAGAGCATTAAAGTATATAGAAGATGATTACCCAAAAGAAGTGCAGGAATATGTAAATATTTTTGATAAACCAATTTGGGTCACAGAATGGAATTTGCAGATGTCTAAAACAACAGCTAATACATTGTTTCAATCCCTATTTGTTTCGCAATATGTGCTGGAGGTGTTAAGTAATCCTGAATTAGCAGCTATTGAGTTGACTACTTACCATAATTTGGGTGGTAGAGATTTTACTGGCTCAATTTTTAGAAATGAAAAAGATAAAATCCATATTCATAGTACATATTATCCTTTTTTAATGTTAGGGAAAATTTTTGAAAATGATGTTGTAAGAATAGAGAGGATAAAGAATAAAGAGCTATTTGAGTATCAATGTTTTGATATAGTGAATAATCAAATTTTAAACTATAAGATTGATTGGAAATTTAAAGTTATTATTTGTGATGATTTTTCTGAGAAAGGTTCAGTTGCATCAATAAAGTATGAGAGCCCCAATTTATTTGATAAAGCTGATGTTAAGGGGCAGTTGCAATTAGAGTTTATTATTGATTAATGAGTAAAGCAAAACAAATATTTATTGTAGGTAGTAGTAGAAGTGGCACTACTATGATGGGACGTATTTTAGGTAATCATTCTGATGTTTTTACTTTTAAAGAGTTGCATTTTTTTGGGACTATTTGGACAAATAATAGCGACAAAAAATTAAACAGAGCAGAACAAGTACATTTACTCTCTAGATTATTTTGCATACAAGAGAGAGGGATATTCAATCAAAATAATTTTATAGAATTTAAAGGAAAATCAGAGAAAATTTTAGCAGAAGATATTTCTTCTCCTTTAAAAATTTATGAATTATTTTTTGCAACAATATCAAAAGAAAATGGCAGTTCAATTTCTTGTGAACAAACACCTAAAAACCTATATTATTTAGAGGAAATTTTGGATTTCTTTCCTAATGCAAAAGTTATAAATTTGGTAAGAGACCAAAGAGATGTTTTACTTTCGCAAAAGAACAAATGGAAAAGAAGATTTCTTGGTGCTAAATCAATACCTATGATAGAAGCTATTCGCTCATTTGTAAATTATCATCCAATATTAACGGCTAAGGTTTGGAATTCTTCATTATATCAGACCTCTAAATTTAGAAGTAATTCTAGAGTGAAAATTGTAAAGTTTGAAGATTTGTTATTTGATTCAAGAATTCAAGTGCCTGAGATTTGTAAATTTTTAGAAATTGATTTTCAAGAAAATATGTTGAAAGTTCCGGTTATTGGTTCTTCAACAGAAAATGATTCAAAATCTGAATTAGTTATTGATAGCTCCAAAATTAGTAAATGGAAGAAGGGCGGGCTGACAAGCTCTGAAATTTATTTGTCTCAAAATTTATCTTCTAATATGATGGATGAATTTGGATACGAGAAGGAAACTTTCACTTTCCCTCCAATTATGGTAGTTTTGCATTTCATCTCCTTCCCATTCAAATTAGGCTTAGCTTTTGTTTTGAATTATCATAGACTCGGGAATGTGGTTGAGGTTATTAAAAAAAGGTTTTTTTAAATGAAAGTAGATTTTTTTATAGTTGGAGCTCCAAAAGCAGGAACAACATCTTTGTACCATTATCTTAACGAGCATCTTGAAGTTGAGATGAGCTCCCAAAAAGAGCCTGATTATTTTTCTGATGATGCTTTGCATGAGCAAGGAATGTATTATGGTAAAAATAGAATTGATACTTTAGATAAGTACAATAACCTATTTGTAAACCCTCAAGCTAAATTAAGAGGAGAAGGGAGTGTTTCTTATTTCTTTTATGATGATGTGCCTAATAAGATTAAGAAATATAATCCTGATTCTAAAATTATTATAATGCTTAGAAATCCAATAGACAGAGCATTTTCACATTATTTAATGGATTATAGATTAGGTTTAGTTTCCGAAAGTTTTGAGGATATTGTAAAGAAAAAATCTAATCATAAATATGCAAATTTATTTTACCAACAATACATTCAAGTAGGGGAGTATACTAATCAGTTAAAAAGGTATTTGAATGTGTTTAATCGTGAGAATATTTTGTTGATTGATTATGAAGATTTTAAAAAAGATGTAGCGGGGGTTGTAAATAAGACTTATTTCTTTTTAGGGGTTAATGATGATTTTCAGCCAAACTTAAACAAGAAGCATAATACATATTCAATGCCTAAAAATAGAATTATCAGATATATTTATTCTTTTGTTCCTTTGCGGAATCTGTTAACTTCAATTTTTTCGAAAGAAATGATTAAAAGTACTCGTAATTTTTTGTTTAAAAGTGACAAGAAACCAATAATGAAAGTTGAAACAAGACATTTTTTGAAAAAGCATTTTGAGAAAGATGTGTATGAGCTGAGTGAGTTGTTGAATAAAGATTATACAAAATGGATAAAGTAGGATTAGTAACTATTACATATAATTCTGCTGATGTTTTACAACCATTTTTGGATAGTGTGTGGAATCAAACGCATGAAAATTTAACGCTTTATGTAGTTGATAATTTATCAACTGATACAACTTTAGATATCTTAAGAAATGATAAAGATTCTAGATTAGTTGTTTCAAAAAATGAAACAAATTTTGGTGTTGCAAAAGCAAATAATCAAGGAATTAAAAAGGCTATTGATGATGGATGTAATCAAATTCTAATTATTAATAATGATGTAGAATTTGAGACAACTTTAATTGAAAAACTTTTAAAAGTACAAGAAGATAAATGTTGTAGTTTGGTAAGTCCTAAAATGATGTATTTTGATAATCCTAATCATATTTGGTATGCTGGGAGCTGGTTTGATAAAAGTAAAGGGTATTTGCCTTTACATAGAGGAATGGGTGAATTGGATAAGGGAAGATATGATGAAACTGTTGAGGTAGAGTATGCTCCAACTTGCTGTTTATTAGCCAAAAAAGAAGTATTTAAAGATGTTGGCCTAATGAATGAAAAGTATTTTGTCTATTTTGACGATACAGATTTCTCTTACAGAGTTTGGAAGAATAGTCGACATAAAATGTTTTATTATCCTGATGTCGAATTTTATCATAAAGTTGGAAGTTTAACAAAATCATTTGACAAGCAAAAAGAAAGAACCTATAGAGGTGATTTCTTTATTAAACAGAATACAAGAAACCATGTGTATTTTTTAAAACAAATAGGAGGTGTTTTTTCATTTTTCTTTATTTTTTGGTTGTTTTTTAAAAACAATATTAAATTTGTGATTAATTCTCAAATCAGGAAAAATCTCTCTACTTGGTGGTTAATTAATAGATCTTATTTTGAAGGTATTTTAATGAAATAATGAAAAGAAAAGTAGCGATTATTGATACTCTTGGAGCTCATGGAGGTTCTTTCCATTTTTATACTTTTGGACAGTGTATTGGATTGTCTAATGCTGGAGTTCAGCTTAGTTTGTATGCTAATAATGAGACTGAAAATCCTCATGTAAAAGGAGTTCATTTCTATTCCTTTTATAATAATTTGTTTTCCTCTAAGTATAAATGGATAAGTGGTTTAAGGTGGGTAGTTGGAACTTTAAAGTCTGTACTTCACGCAAGGCTGCAAGGTACCTCAGTTTTCCATTTCCATATTTTTTATACAAATATTTTGATATTGTTTAATCTTCTTTTAGTTAAGCTTCTTTTTGGTAAAGTTGTACTTACAGTTCATGATGTTACTTCATTTGCTGATGAAAACGAATCAACAATTATTTCAAAGTTTATTTATAATTTAACTGATATAGTGTTGACTCATAATGCATTTAGTAAAAATGAGATCATTAAAGTAACTTCTATATCATCTAGCAACATTTACATTATTCCGCATGGAAATTACACTCCATTTATTTCTATTCAGAATGATAAAAATAATTCAAAAGAAAAATTAAATTTACCAAAGGATAAGACAATATTGCTCTTTTTTGGTATGATTAAAAAAGTAAAAGGCCTTGAAATACTTTTAGAAGCATTTAAAAAAGTCGTAGATACAAATTCTGATATTGTATTGCTTATTGCTGGAAAGCCTTGGGAAAATGACTTTGATGAATATCAAAAGATAATAGATAGAAATAATCTCTCTAAACATATTATTCTTCATGCTAAGTTTATACCCCATGAGGTTGTTGAGCATTATTATTGTGCATCAGATTTAGTTGTGTTGCCTTATAAAAAGATTTATCAAAGTGGAGTTTTAATGATGACTCTTAGTTATGAAAGGCCAGCTATTGTATCTAATTTACCTCCTTTAATGGAGGTGATTTCTGATAATGAAAATGGGTTTTTATTTGAGACAGAAAATTCAAATGATTTATCTGATAAATTAATTGAGATTTTGGCTGATAAAAAGAATTTAGAAATAGTTAGAAAGAAAGGAATAGAATTAATAAATACAAAATATGGATGGGATGAAATAGGCAGACTTACAAAGTTAGCATATGAAACTCTTTAATTTTGTATTTTTACCAAAATCATAAATATGAAAAGTAGAATTAAAAGTAGAATTAAAAGTTCTGTAGAAAATCACACTAGAGTTTTGAATGATTCTAATCTTCAAATTAATATTGAAAGAATTGTAACTAATAGTATTAAGGCTTTTAAGAATGATAAAAAGATGCTTTTCTGTGGAAATGGTGGGAGTGCTAGTGATGCTCAGCACATTGCGTCTGAACTTAGTGGTAGGTTTTATAAGGATAGACCTCCTTTATATGCAGAAGCCTTGCACGTAAACTCGTCATACATGACTGCTGTTGCTAATGATTATGGTTATGACGAAACTTATGCGAGAATGGTTGAAGCATCTGGAAGAAAAGGAGATGTTTTAGTTGGAATTTCTACTTCTGGGAATTCTCCAAATGTAGTTAAAGCAATGCATAATGCTAAAGAAATTGGAATGGTAACAGTTGGTTTTACAGGATGTAAAGGAGGAAAAATGAAAGAGATTTGCGATATAATGATACAAGTTCCTTCTGATGACACACCTAGAATTCAAGAAGCTCATATTTTAGTTGGGCATATTATTTGTCAGCTTATAGAAGAAGAAATGTTTCCTAATGCATAGTTTAGACACCCTTTTTTTGGATAGAGATGGCGTTATAAATGTAAAACTAGAAGCAAGATATGTTAGTAATTCTAAAGAATTTGAATTTATGCAAGGAGCATTAGTTGCTATCTCAAAACTTTCGAAACTATTTAAAAGGATTTTAATTGTCACAAATCAACAGGCAATAGGTAAGGGTATAATGACAGAAGATGATTTGAATTTATTGCATAGTTTTATGACTTCCGAAATTGGAAAATTAAATGGAAAAATTGACAAAATATATTTTTGTCCACATTTAGGTACTGAAAATTGCAATTGCAGAAAGCCAAACCCGGGAATGATTAATCAGGCAATTGCTGATTTTCCTGAGATAGATCGTCAGAACTCTTATTTAATTGGGGATTCAGATTCTGATATTGAGGCTGGAAATCGCATGAATTTAAATACAGTAAAAGTAGATAATGAATACACTCTTGCTAAATGGACAGCTGAATTAATGTCTGTTATTGAATAAAATTCTTAGTTTTACAGGCAAAACCAGAAAAGTGCTCCCCCCAGATTATAATATTTTTTTTGCATTAGTAGCATCATTTTTGATTACTTATGTTATTAATCCAAAAACTAATCTTAAAATTAACATTGGAATTACAATTAGAGATGAAGTAAATTATGAAGCAGAAATGCAAACTAATTTTATCAATTTTGGATTGGTCACTGATTTGTCTAATCATTATTACGATTTTTAATGGCTTATATATTAGCAATTGAAACAACTACAAAAAATTGCTCAGTTGCACTTTTTGATGATGCAAAACAACTTGCACTAAAAGAACTAGTCTCTGAAGGATATTCACATGCCGAACAACTCACAATATTTATTGAGGAAGTTTTAAGTGAAGTAAAAATCTCCATTAATAATCTTAATGCTATTGCTTTAAGCATGGGACCAGGGTCATATACTGGTTTAAGAATTGGAACATCTACTGCTAAAGGTTTATGTTATTCTTTAGACATTCCTTTAATTGCTATTTCTACTTTAAAAGCTATGGCTTTAGGTATTTCTAAAAATTATGATTTTCCCTTGTATTGCCCAATGATAGATGCTAGAAGGATGGAGGTTTTTTCTGGAATGTATGATTCAGAAAACAATGAAATTAGAGAGGTAGATGCAGATGTAGTAGATTTAAATACTTATGCAGAATATTTAAAAAATGAAGTCCTATTTTTTGGTGATGGGGCATTAAAATGTGCAGATATCATTAGTAATGAAAATGCAAATTTTATTGAATGCTATCCTTCAGCAAAAGACATTCGGACTTTAGCATTTCAAAAATATTCCAATAATGATTTTGAAGATGTTGCTTATTTTGAGCCTTTTTACCTTAAAGATTTTGTAGTAGGAAAGAAGAAAAGTTAGTCTCTTCTTTTCCTTTTTGCAGCAGCATTAAATTTTCCTTTAAAGGAAGATCCTCCTCCACTGCTTTCTCCACCAGAACTTCTTCTTGATGAACTTCCGCTATCTCTGCTTGATGATGATCCTCTAGAATTAGAGATTCTTCCGTTTCTTCCGCCACTGCTTCTTTTTCCACCTCCTCTTCCTGAATATGAACCACCACTTCTTGGTCTTCTTCTCTCACCTCCTCTACTTGATTTTGTTCCAGGAGCTTGAGAAACTTCTACATTTACTCTATTCCCATTCCAATTTGCATCTATTAAGCCACTCATGATATCAGTTTCAAAATCAGTTGGAACTTCAAAGAATGAGAATTTCCCCATAATATCAATCTTACCGATAGGAATATTTCTGTTACGAGTGTACTCATTAATTAATCCAATTAAATTATGAGCTTGTAAATCTTTTTCTTGTCCTAAATTGATAAAAAATCTTGTATGTCCAGCTTCAGCATGCCCAGTTCCTCCTCCTCCTCTCTTTCTATTACCTCTATCATTTCTATCATTTTTGTCGTTTCTGCTATTTCCAGTAACATTTAAATCTTGTGCATTCTTGTAAAATGCTAAGAATCTATTAAATTCTGTAGAAACAAAATGCTTGATAATCCCTTCTTTGTCAAGGTGTTCTAATTTCTCTTCAATTGACGGTAAGTATTTATCAATTTGATGATTTACGTCAGTAGCCACTACTTTGTCAATTAACTTCATTAATTGAATTTGACAAATTTCATCACCATTCGGTAATTTTTTAAGAATCAAGTCATGCTTAATCATTCTCTCGATTGATTTTAACTTTCTACCCTCCCTGCTGTGTGCAATAATAATAGAAATACCTTTGTTTCCTGCTCTTCCAGTTCTTCCAGATCTATGAACATAAACTTCATTATCGTCAGGTAAGTTGTAGTTGATAACATGTGTTAATTCATTGATATCAATTCCTCTTGCAGCAACATCAGTAGCGACTAGTAATTGAATTTTCTTCTTTCTGAATTTCCCCATTACATTATCTCTTTGTGCTTGAGATAATTCTCCATGAATTGCATCAGCATTATATCCATCTTGCATTAATTTATCTGCAATGTCAGCTGTCTCTCTTCTTGTACGGCAAAATACAATTCCATAGATTTCAGGGTTTACATCACAAATTCTTCTTAATGCTTTATATCTATCTCTTGCTTGAACCATATAGTAATGGTGCTCAATGTTTTTTGCTCCTTCATTTCTACTTGCAACCTCAATTGTTTTTGGGCTGTGCATGTAGTTTTTACTAAGCCTCATTACCTCTTTAGGCATAGTTGCTGAGAATAATAGTGTTTGTTTTTCTTCTGGTGTTTCAGCTAAAATTGTATCCAAATCATCTTTGAATCCCATGTTTAACATTTCATCAGCTTCATCTAAAACAACAAATTCAATATCCTGTAGTCTAAGAGCTTTTCTGTTGATTAAATCAATAACTCTACCAGGAGTACCAACAACAACTTGCGTTCCTGATTTTAATGATCTCATCTGAGGAACAATGCTCGCACCACCGTATACAGGGGTGATTTTTAATCCTTTAATATATTTAGCAAAAGTATCCATGTCTTTTGCAATTTGAAGGCAAAGCTCTCTTGTTGGGGCTAAGATAATTGCTTGAGGTAATTTCCTATCAACTTCAACTTTATGAAGAACTGGAAGTCCGAATGCAGCAGTTTTACCTGTGCCAGTTTGAGCTAATGCTATAAGGTCATTTTCATTTTCCAATAAATATGGAATTGATTCTTGTTGTATTGGTGTTGGTGCCTCAAAACCTAAATCGGCAATAGCTTTTTGTAAGTTTATGTTCAGTCCTATTTCAGAAAATGTCATGCTTAAAATTTTTTGCAAAATTACTCTTATATAGGAGAATACTGTGTTAAATATAAGATTTATGCAAATTATAAGTTTTCAACTCCTAAAAAACTAGTTATATTTTTGTTTTTTAATCTACTACAAAGTGTATTTTTGCAACCTAAATAAATCAAAATGAGTACATATAAGTTTTCTGACAGACATATTGGCCCAAGAGCAAATGATATTACTGAGATGTTAAAAGTAGTAAATGCTTCATCTTTAAATCAATTAATTGATGAGACAATTCCCGAAAAAATTCATTTAGGAAGAGAAATGAATTTACCTGAAGCGTTATCTGAAAGTAGGTTTGTTGAGCATATGCAAGGAGTAGCTAAGAAGAATAAAAATTATCGTTCATATATTGGAATGGGATATTTTAACACGATACTTCCTGGAGTGATTCAAAGAAATATTTTGGAAAATCCAGGTTGGTATACGGCTTATACCCCTTATCAAGCAGAAATTGCACAAGGAAGATTAGAGGCTTTATTGAATTTTCAAACTATGGTTACTGATTTAACTGGGATGGAGATTGCAAATGCATCACTTCTAGATGAAGGAACTGCTGCTGCTGAGGCAATGGGAATGTTGTTGAGTAGTAGGAGTAGAGCTCAGAAAAAAGCAAATGTTGTAAAGTTCTTCATTTCAGAGTTGTGTTACCCACAAACTTTAGAAATTGTAAAAACTAGAGCAATCCCTTTTGGTATAGATTTAGTTATTGGCAATCATAATGAGGTGAAACTTGATGATTCATATTTTGGATGTTTATTGCAGTACCCTGAGAAATATGGTGAAGTAATAGATTATTCTGAATTTGTAAAATCAGCTAAAGAGCATGAAATAAGAGTAGTTGCAGCTGCTGATTTATTGAGTTTAAGTATATTGACTCCTCCTGGAGAATGGGGTGCAGATGTTGTTGTCGGCACTTCTCAAAGGTTCGGTGTCCCTATGGGTTATGGTGGGCCTCATGCTGCTTATTTTGCAACTTTTGAGAAATATAAAAGAAGTATTCCTGGACGAATTATTGGAGTTTCAGAAGATGTTGATGGAAATAGAGCATTAAGAATGGCACTGCAAACAAGGGAACAACATATTAAAAGAGAGAAAGCGACTTCAAATATTTGCACTGCACAGGTTCTTTTAGCGGTAATGGCTGGGATGTATGCTGTTTATCATGGAGGGGAAGGCTTGAGAGGAATGAGTAAAAAAATTCATTCGTTAACTGCTACATTAGCTGAGGGTTTGACTCAGTTAAGTTATCATCAACTGAACGTAAACTATTTTGACACTTTAAAAATTGGAATTGGAAATGTCTCAATGGAAAATATCAAAACTTATGCTGAGGACGCAAAAATTAATTTGAATTATATTGATGATGAAACATTGTCTATTAGTATTGATGAAAAAGATGATTTAGAAAACATAAATGATATTTTGGAAGTATTTGCAAAAAGTTGTAATCATTCTGATTCTGCTGATTTGATAAAAGAAGTGTTGAGTGGTGATTATACTGAAGCAACTGCAAGAATTCCTGAAGCACTTTATAGAAAATCATCATTTATGCAACATGAAGTGTTTAATAAGTATCATTCCGAAACAGAGATGATGCGCTACATGAAAAGTTTAGAGAATAAAGATTTGTCATTAACTCATTCAATGATTCCATTAGGGTCATGTACTATGAAGTTGAATGCTGCATCAGAATTATTTCCATTGAGCTGGTCAGAATTTGGAAATTTACATCCTTTTGCTCCCTCACATCAAGCTAGGGGGTATCATATTATGTTTCATGAACTAGAAGAAATGCTTCGTGAAATTACTGGATTTGACGCTATGAGTTTACAACCAAATTCTGGTGCGCAAGGAGAGTATGCTGGGTTGATGGTTATTAGAGCTTACCATGAAAGTAGAGGTGATGAGAGTAGAAATATTTGCTTGATTCCTTCTTCAGCACATGGTACAAATCCAGCATCAGCAGTTATGGCAGGAATGAAAGTTGTAGTTACTCAATGTGATGAAAATGGAAATATTGATGTTGAAGCTTTGAGAGAAAAGGTGGAAGAACATAAAGATAATTTATCTTGTTTGATGGTTACTTATCCTTCTACTCATGGAGTTTATGAAGAGGAAATAATGGAGATCACAAAGATTATTCATGATAATGGAGGGCAAGTTTATATGGATGGTGCTAATATGAATGCTCAGGTTGGAATTACAAATCCTGCAATTATTGGAGCAGATGTTTGTCATCTAAATTTACATAAAACTTTTGCAATTCCTCATGGTGGAGGTGGTCCTGGAATGGGCCCGATTGGTGTTGTTAAGCATTTGAAACCATTTTTACCAAATCACCCTATAGTTAAGATGGGAGGAGAAAAAGGAATGTCAATTTCTTCAGCTCCTTGGGGTAGCGCTCTGGTATTGTCAATTTCTTATGCATATATTAAGATGCTTGGTGCAAAAGGACTGAAGTCTTCAACAGAGATAGCAATTTTAAATGCTAACTATATAAAAGAAGTGCTTTCTGAACATTTTGACATTTTATATACTAATGATAATGATAGAATAGCGCATGAGATGATTGTTGATTTCAGGATGTTTAAAGTAGATGGTATAGAAGTAGTTGATGTAGCAAAAAGGTTGATGGATTATGGTTTTCATGCTCCTACAGTTTCATTTCCAGTTTCAGGAACTTTAATGATAGAGCCTACTGAAAGTGAAAGTAAGGCTGAGATTGACAGATTTTGTGAAGCTATGATTTCAATAAAATCAGAAATTGATGAGGTGGTAGATGGAAAAGTAAAGGTTGAACAAAGTCTATTGAAAAATGCACCTCATACTATTAACCTTGCTGTAAATGATAATTGGGACTTTGTGTATTCAAGACAAAAAGCTCTTTATCCTTTAAGTTGGGTAAAGGAACATAAATTCTGGCCAAGTGTAAGGAGGGTTAATGATGCTTTTGGTGATAGAAACTTCATTTGTTCTTGTGCTCCAATTTCTGATTATATTTAATAGACAAGACTTTGATAATTTTAGTGTTGCTAATTGCGATACTTGTCTTATATTTGCAACCTATTAAATAATTAAAAAACAAAAAAATGAAAAAATTCCTACTTTCTTTTTGTGCTATAGTAGTAGCAACTGCAACTTTCGCGCAATCAAATTTGGTTAATATACCAAATGACAATTTAACAAAAGGGTATTCGACTATGTCAACTACTCCTAATTTTACGCCTTCAGCATCAGCAGCTGCTCCGGCAACAATTTGGTCAGATGATTGTTCTTCTGCTTCTACTTGGGTTTTTACTAATTCAAGCACATTAAATATTGATTGGGCTATTGAAATGGATCCTAATGCTACTCCAGCTGGAGGTTCATTAACTCCAATGGCATCTAATTCAGCTGCTAATGGTTACATGATGGTAAGTTCTGATGCTGATGGAGGCCCTACAGATAATGACGGTACAACTATCTCTTGTGAGTTTACTAATGCTGCTCCAATTGATTTATCTATGTATCCTAATGTGCAGTTAACATTCCAGCATAATTTCAGATGGTGGCAAGATACAAGAGTAGTAAGAATATCTCCTGATAATGGTACTACTTGGATTGAGATTGATGAGATTACTAATGACCAGGGTTATACTTATCCAAATCAATCTTCTGATAATCCACATTTATCTACTTATGATATATCTTCAGTTGCTGGCGGAATGTCAGAGGTTTTAGTTCAGTTCTATTACAATGATAATGATATGTGGGCTTGGTACTGGGCTGTTGATGATATTGCTATCTCTGAATTACCTGACAATTTGGTTGTTTCTTCAGAAGAAGTGATGGGTGGTTGGTGGATCGGCTATCAAACTACTGGTGGTTTAGGTCAAGATTATACTTTTAACCCTATTTCTCAAGCAACTGCTAATCCTTATGCTTTTGAAGCTGTATTAAGAAATGGAGGGATAGGAACACAAGATGTTACTATGCATGTAGAAGTTACTGAAGATGCTTCAGGAACTAATGTATTATCAACAACTGCGAATGTATTAACAATTGCTGCCGGTGAGCAAGATACAGTAGCTGCAAACTCAACATTTACTCCAGCAAATACTGGCTTATATACTATGGAAATATATTCTGTTGCTGATTCGGCAGGTTTAGGTAACACGATAACTTATACTGATACTACAACTAAAATGTCATTTGTTACAGATTACCAATACGGAAAAGACTATGGTTCTGCTAATGGGTATTGGAGATTAAATAGACCTACAGGTGGTTTTGAAGTTTCTTCTACTTACGATATTTTTGCTGCTGAAGACTTATATTCTGTAGACGTTCATATTTCTGATTGGTCAATAGTTGGTTCTGTAGTCTATGCAACTTTGTATGAAGAAGATGTTTCTGGTGGAGATCCAATTCCATTAGATGTAACAGATGATTATACTATTACTGCAGCTGATTTAGGCGCATGGGTTAATATTCCATTCCTTTCTTCTCAATCATTATTAGCAGGAACAGGATATAGAATTTCTGTTGGTGCAAATCAACATCCTACAGATACTGTTGGTATTGATATGTCAGGTTTAGGACAGTATTCTTCACAAGGTATTTGGGATAATGAAAATGTCTTTGATGGAGCAAATGGGGCTCAATGGTGGACTATTTCTGATATTCCAATGTTAAGAATGAACTTTGACCCGTCAACTATTTCTGCAGTTACTGATGTTAAACAAACAATCTTTAATGTTTACCCTAACCCATCAAATGGTGAGTTTGTAATTGCTTTAGATGCTATTGCAAAATATGATGTAACTATTACTAATGTTTTAGGACAAACAGTTTACGCAACTTCAACTCATACTTTGGAAACTACTATTGATTTATCAAACTTTGATAAAGGCGTTTACACTGTTGAGTTAAAGAACAATGATGCAACATTTACTGAGAAAGTTATTGTTGAGTAATTTTAAAATTATTTGAATCAATAAGAGCCCGGTTTATCCGGGCTTTTTTTGTGCTTAATTTTTTATACATTTACACACTTAATAATTTTAATAAACAAACAATGAAAAAAATTTACATTTCTATTTGTGCTTTAGCCATTTCTTTTAGTGTTTTTGCGCAAGTTGCTTCACAAACTATAGATTATTCTAAGAATTTTAATCAAGTAGAATATATAAATGAAGCTTCAAAAAGCAACAGTTTAACTCCTATAACAAATATTGTTTGGGGGAGTGATTTTTCTAATCCATCTGATTGGGTTTTGGATAACGATGGTCAGAATCCCCCAGATTATGGATGGTCAATTGACCCAAATGCAGATGGATGGTGGAGTTCAAATGGAATTAATTCAACTTCAGGAGGCAACTTTGCTGAAGTATCTAATGGCCCAACTAGTAGCCCGGCAGGGGGTGTTATTTATACAATGACAACGGCACAACCAATTAATATTTTTGATTCTATAGGTTCAGGAAATGCTACATTGTCTTTTGAAGAATATGGAGCAAGGTTTTATGATTTGCAAGAAATACAAATAAGTACAGATGGCACTACTTTTACTACTGTAGGAGATAATCTGTCATACAGTCAATTAACTTCAACTGGAGGGTCTGCTTATGCAAATCCAACGCTAAGAGAAATTAATATTGCTCCTTATATTGGAAGTACTCCAACAACTGTTTGGATAAGATTTAGTTGGACCTCAGCATTAGCTCTTAATGTTAATGATCCGAATTATTATAATACTTGGATTGCTTATGGCTGGTATATTGATGATGTTAAGATAGCAGAGTCACCAGCTAACAGAATTACAATGGAGGATGAAGTTATTGGTGGTTTTTGGATAGATTATGCAAATTATTCTGGCTCTGGATTAAATGATATATATGGTTTAGACTATAGCATTACTCCATTATCTCAGATTCAGAACCATCCTTATGCGATAGAATCCATACTTAAGAATGAGGGGACATCATCTCAAGAGGTGACATTAAATTATGATGTAACAGGAACTGCTATTTCTTCAGGCTCATCAAGTGTAGCTACTTTAGCTCCTGGAGATAGTGTAATTCAAAGTGCTGCTTTCTCTCCTACTGCTATAGGAAATTATTCGATTGACATATATGGAACTGCAGATTCTGTTGGTGCAGGAGTTACTACTACTTTATCAAATACAGAAAATATAAATATTGAAGTTACAGACTATATTTATGGGAAAGATTTAGGCGAATTAACTTCAGGTTCTTGGATTCTTGGAGGGCCTGGAGATCAGTGGCATTTTACAACTCGATATGAGATGTATGCTGATGAACAACTATATTGTTTAAGAGCATATATTACTAATGAGTCTGTTATTGGTGCAGAAGTAAAGGCTATTATATATGAGGTCGACAGTACAGCTACAAATGATATTATTATCTTAGCTGAATCAGATAATTATACGATTACTTCTAGTGATTTGGGATCATGGGTTGATATCCCATTTGTTAGTCCTATAAATTTATTTAGCGGTTACGCATATGAGTTTGGAATTGCTGGATTTCAACACCCAGAAGACAGTGTTTTTGTTGGAACTTCAGGAGAGTCAATGTATAATGGGGAACATAGTTTATTTGATGAGATGGGATTAAATCCTAATTCAAATGGTACTGCTGGTACTCCAACTTGGTATTATCTTACTAGAACTCCTATGGTTCGTATGAATTTTGATCCTGCGTCAGTAATAAGCGCAGTGTCTGTTGTTAAGCAGACTATCTTTAATGTATATCCTAATCCTTCAAATGGAGTATTTACAATTGAGTTAGATGCTACTGAAAAGCATGATATCACTGTAAATAATGCGTTAGGACAAACAGTTATTTCAATAACAACTAATGGAATGAATACTACTATTGATTTATCAAAATTTGATAAAGGTGTTTATACTGTAGAACTGAAGAATAATAGTTCTACTTATGTGGAGAAAGTTATTGTTGAGTAATTCTCAAATAATATAAATAACAAAAAACCCACTCTAACAAGTGGGTTTTTTTGAAAGTGGTGCTACCAAGATTCGAACTAGGGACACATGGATTTTCAGTCCATTGCTCTACCAACTGAGCTATAGCACCAACTAAATTGGGCTGCAAATTTAATTCTTTTTTTTAGTTGAAGAAATTTTTAGACTAAATCATCATATCGCATTGTAATTTTATATTTTTGACAAAAATTCACATTCTCTGAAACTAATTATTGACATAGGAAATACAACATCAAAAATTGCACTGTTTGATGGAAAAGAGTTAGTTAAGAATACTACTTTACCTGATTTAGATCTTAGTAAAGTGAAGTTATTTGGCCAAAATTATAAAATAACTTCATCAATTCTTTCGTCAGTAAAAGAGATTAATGCTGAAATATCAGCTATTGTTGAGGTGTATTCTGCTGACGTATTGTCGGAAAAAACCCCACTTCCAATCATAAATAATTATAAAACCCCACTTACTTTAGGGAAAGATAGGTTAGCTGCTGTTGTAGGCGCTTCTGTATTATATCCTGGAAAAGATGTTTTAGTTTTTGATGCGGGAACTTGCTTAACTATTGATTTTATAAATTCGGATAAAGAATATGTAGGTGGTAGAATATCCCCTGGAATTGAAATGAGATACAATGCTTTACATACTTTTACGGATAAGTTGCCGTTAATTAAAAGTGAAAAAAATACATTAGTTATTGGTAATGATACTAAAACATCAATAATTAGTGGTGTACAGCAAGGAATTTTAGCTGAAGTAAAAACAATAATATCAGAGTATAAAAGCCAAAATACCGATACTGTTTTTGTCTTTACAGGTGGGGATAGTTTTTACTTTGAAAAGGAATTAAAAAATAGCATATTTGCAAATCCTAATTTAGTGTTAATTGGGTTGAATGAAATTTTAGATTATAATGAATAAAATATTTAGTTTAGTTGTAATAATTAGTGGTTTAGCATTGCAAACTTCTGCACAAATTGCTACTAGTTCTCCTTACTCTCGTTTTGGTTTAGGTGATTTACATGAAAATGTTCTTCCTGAATTTTCAGCTTTTGGAGGAGCTTCAACTGCTTTCAATAACAGTTCAACTGTAAATCCGAATAACCCTGCCTCTTTTACTTCTTTTAAGCCAAATTCTTTTCTATTTTCAACTGGTGGTTGGCACAAGACTACCAGAATGCAAAATAAAACTGAAGAACATACGGTAAACAATAATGCTTTTAGCCATCTTATTGTAGGTTTTCCTTTATCAGAAAAATGGGGAGCTAGTATGGGAATGTTGCCTTATAGTAGTGTGGGTTATGAAATAAATGCTAGAGATGAAGACTATAATGCTGATATGAATTACTTTGGTGATGGAGGAATTAGTAAAATATATTTTGGAGGTGCGTATGAACCTATTGAGAATTTCTCTATAGGCTTAAAAGCTTCTTATCTTTTTGGAGGACTCAACAGGAGAAAAAAACTTATTTTTGATGATGAATCTTTTATGAATAGTAGAGCAAATAGCACTATAAACCTAAAAGGGTATTATTATGAATTAGGATTATTATATAAACATAATATTTCAGAGGAAAAACAAATTTCTTTCGGCTTTACTACTAACAATGATTCCAAAATTAGATCTAAGAGAACTGAGTTAGTGGAGTCTTTTGAGTATTCTGGATTTTTTGAAACACCTAAAGATACTTTTGTGAACAAGATAGAATGGGGTGATGTTAACTTACCTAAATATGTTTGTGGGGGTTTAACTTACAGGAATGGGAAAAAATGGCTTTTTGTTGTTGATTATAGCATTCAAAATTGGTCTGATTATAGTTTATTGGATGAATCAGATGATTTAGCAAATAGCACTAGAATTTCTGGAGGTATGCAATTCACTCCAGATTTTAATTCAATTACAAAATATTATAAGCGAATGGATTACCGTTTAGGAGGTTCCTATAGTAATACTCCTTTGCTTTTTGATGGAAATCAATTACAAGAAATGAGTGTTAGTTTTGGTTTTGGTATACCTGTTAAAAAATCAAGAACAAAATATGATTTTTCTTGTACTATAGGGAAAAGAGGTACTACTGATGATAATTTAATAAAAGAACAATTTGTTCGTTTAGGTTTAAGTGTTTCTTATGATGGAATTTGGTTTGTAAAAAGAAAATATGATTAATAAAATTATGAAAAAGTTTTTAGTTTTAGTTGTTGCTATTTTAGCAGTTTTTAGTGTAGGTGCTCAAAGTAAATATGGTGCAGATGAGCAAAAATGCAAAGAGAATCTTTCAATGTTTAGAGAGTACTACAAGCAAAAGAATTATGATGATGCTTATAACCCTTGGAGATGGGCTTATGTGAACTGCCCTGAGTCAAGTGGGAATATATTTAAGAATGCACCTAAGATTTTAAAAGCTAAAATGAAAGCTGATAAAGTAAATAAATCGGCTTATGTGGATACTTTAATGATGGTTTTTGATGATAGAATTAAGTATTTTGGTAAGGAAGGATACGTGCTTGGAATTAAAGGATATGAGTTAATTGGGGTTGATAAAAGCAGAAGTGAGGAAGCATTAGGTTATTTGAAACGTTCAATTGAATTGGAGGGTAATAACGCTAGCGTACAAGCAGTTTTTGGTTATATGAAAGCAATTGTAAATCTAGAAAAATCAGGTGTTAAAGCAAAGTCTGATGTAATTGAGGCTTACTCAGTTGTTTCGGAGGTGATTGATTACAATATTGTTAACGAAACAAAAATGGCAGTTCACTTTGTTAAATATTCTGAGAAAGTTGAGGAACTATTTACTCCTTATGCAAATTGTGATGATTTGATTGCATTATTCTCAGTAAAATTTGATCCAGCTACTGAAGATGTTAATTTACTTAAAAGAATTATTAAAGTATTAGACAATAAAAAATGTACAGATTCTGATTTATTTTTCAGTGCTTCAAGCAGATTTTATGAGTTAGAACCTTCAGCAGCATCAGCCGATCAAATGTCAAAAATGAGTATCGCTAAAGGAAAATCATCAAATGCAATTGCTTTTGCAAAACAAGCAATTGAGTTAGAAGAAGATGCAAATCAAAAAGCTATTTACTACTTAGGTTTGGCAGATGCTTATCGTAATGGTGGTTCATACGCTTCAGCACGAAATGCAGTATATAGTGCGTTGGAGCTTAGAAATGGATGGGGAGAAGCATATATGAATTTAGGAAATATCTATATTGCTGGTGCTAAAAACTGTGGTAGTGATTTTGATAAATCAACTGTTTATTGGGTAGCTGTTGATGCGTTTAGAAAAGCTCGTACAGATGAAGAAACTAGTGATAGAGCAAGTAAAAGTATCAATACATATTCTAAGTATTTCCCTACAAAAGAAAATTGTTTCTTTAATGGACTTGAAGCTGGGAAACCACATACTGTAGCTTGCTGGATCAATAAAACTACTACAGCTCGCACTAGTGATTAAATCATAAAAATGCGTTTTTTATTTTTTCTTGTTCTTATTTTTGTTTCGTGTTCAAACGATCCTAAATTGGTGCAGGAATTTGTCTCATCTGAAGTTTTGCCAATTGAAAAGATTGAAGGAGCTGAAATGTTACATACTGAGAATGGAAAACTAAAAGTAAAGATTGTTGCAACTACCATAGAACGATTCCATAACCAACAACCTCAACTCGTTTTCTCTAATCATCTAGTAGTTTATTTTTATAATGATTCTGCTTTGGTTCAGTCTACTTTAAAAGCAGAATATGCTGAAATCAATGACGAAAAAAAGTTAATGACAGCAAAAGAAAATGTTATTTTAACAAATATAGCAGGAAAAAAGTTGGAGTCAGAGGAATTGATTTGGGACGAAAAGAATACTAAGATTTATACTGATAAAAAAGTGAAAATAACTACAGGAAAAGAAGTGATAGAAGGTGAAGGTTTTGTTTCTAACCCTGACTTTACTGAATATTCAATTTTTAAAATACATGGAACTTTCAATTTTGAAACTCCAAACGAATAATCTTTAGTATTTTTACATTATGCTAATTACAGTTGCTATTATCTCTTTACTTTTTTCTGCTTTTTTTTCAGGAGTTGAAATTGCTTTTATTTCAGCTAATAAATTGCAATTAGAGTTAGATAAAAATACTGGGAAATTCCCATCTAAAATAATTACGTATTTCACTAAGAATGAATCTGATTTCATTACTACTATGTTGGTAGGAAATAATATCGCTTTGGTAGTTTACGGTATTGTTATGACTCAAATTCTTACACCACAATTTTCTGGTTATTTTAATTCAGCATTAATACTCCTACTAGTACAAACTTTCATTACAACTATGATTGTTTTAATTACTGCTGAATTCTTACCGAAAGCAATTTTCAGAATTTTCCCTAATCAGATACTTAAGGTATTTTCGTTACCAATTTGGTTGTTTTTTGTAATGTTTAGACCTTTAGCATTGTTAATGTTAAATTTAGCAAATTTAATTTTGAAATATGTTTTAAATCAGAAAATATCTAATGATAAACAAGTTTTTGGAAAAACGGATTTAGATGATTTTTTAAGTAATGTAAAGTCAGCAGAAGGAGTAGAGGATACAAGAGTAGAAGTTGAAATGTTACAAAATGCACTAGATTTAACTGATAAAAAAGTAAGGGAATGTATGGTTCCAAGAACTGATATTATAGCTATGGATGTTTTATCTACTATTGATGATGTAAAAGAGAAATTTATTAAAACAAAGCTATCTAAATTACTAATTTATAAAGGAACTATTGATAGAGTGATTGGCTATGTCCATTCTTCTGATTTATTTAAAAATCCTAAAAATGTGAAGTCTGTTTTGCTTCCTATTTCTTTTGTCCCAGAAAGCATGTTAGCTATGGATATGCTTAATCAGTTTATTGAAAACAATAAAGGTGTTGCCTTAGTTGTTGATGAATTTGGAGGAACTTCAGGAATGATTACAATAGAAGATGTTACTGAAGAGATTGTAGGAGAAATAGTTGATGAACATGATATTGAAGAATTGACAGATGAACAGCTGTCTAAAAATAGTTATAGATTACTGGCTAAAATTGATGTGGAGATGGTAAATAAGAAATACAATTTAGAACTCCCAGAATCAGATGAATACGAAACAATAGCTGGTTTGCTATTACATCATTTTGAAGAAATCCCTACAATTAATGATGTAATTGAGCTTGAGGAATACCAATTTACCATCATAAAAGTAAATGAAACTACTATACAAGAAGTACAATTAGAGCTTATTACTAGATAAGAATTTCAAATTAATGAAATTTTAATATCTTAAATAACAATTGTATATTCGCAACCTTTAAATAAATCAAAACAAACAAATGGCAACATTAGGAAGAATTAGAAATAGATCAGGATTATTATTAGTTGTTATTGGAGTAGGAATGTTAGCTTTTATAGGTGGTGACTTTATGTCATCGCTAGGTTCTGGCGGTGGTGGCAGCATATATGTTGGGGAAGTGCTAGGGGAAGATGTAATGCGCCAAGCTTATGAAGTGAAAGTTGAAGAAGGAATTAACAACTGGCAATCTCAAAACCCACAGAGTGTACTTAATCAAACAACTACAGCTCAAATTAGATCGCAAATTTGGGATCAGTATGTTAGAGAGTTAATTATGGAAAATGAGTTTGAGAAATTAGGAATTGATGTTTCTGATGATGAGTTTTTTGAGCTTTTACAAGGTGCAAATGTGCATACTGAAATTGCAAAGGTTCCTGCTTTTCAGGATCCTGCAACAGGACAGTTTGATAGAACTAAAGTTCTTGGGTATTTAAAGCAAATTGATCAAGATCAAACGGGTGATGCTCGTACAAGATGGATTGGATTCCAAAAATATCTTATTGGTTTGATAAAAACTTCAAAGTACAATGCATTGGTAAATAAAGCTATGTATGTTACTGATGAAGAAGCAAGAATTGATTTCAACTCGAATAGCCAAAATGTAACTTTCAATTATGTTGCAATTCCATTTACTTCAATTGATGATGCAGATGTTGAGCCAACAGAAAGTGAGCTTAATACTTATTATAATAATCATAAAGATGATTACACTCAAGATGCATCAAAAGATGTTGATTTTGTAGTGTATTCAGTTGTTCCATCAGTAGAAGATGATGCGACTACTAAAGCTGAAATTACTGATTTAGTTGCTGATTTTGAAATTTTTGAAGATTATGAATTGATGGCAAGAAGAAATTCTGACAATACAAATTCAAGATTCATTTTTACTACTGAAGATGGATTACAAGATCAAAATTGGAAAGAAATTTTTAATGCAAAGGAAGGTACTGTTTACGGTCCTTATCAAGCTAGCCAAGGTGTTTACAGAATTGCAAAATTAGCTGCTGTTCAAAACAGAGCAGATTCTGTTGAAGCAAGACATATCTTAATTAAGCCAACTCAAACTATGAGTATGGATTCAGTAAATAAAAAGATAGATGCATTAAAATTAGCTATTGAAGGGGGAGCAGATTTTGCTGATTTAGCTCAAAAGAATTCAGAAGATAAAGGTTCAGCTATTAAAGGTGGTGATTTAGGTTGGTTTTCAGAAGGAGCAATGGTAGATGAATTTAATGAAGCATGTTTTACATCTAATAGAGGTGATCTATCTGTAGTAACTTCTCAATTTGGTGTGCATTTAATTGAAGTAACAAAAACAAGTAGAGAAGTAAAGAAAGTTAAAATTGCTTATATTGATAGAGTAGTTGAGCCAAGTACAGAAACTTTTAACACTTACTATTCTCAAGCAGCTCAATTTGCTGGTAAAATTTTAAATGAAGGTATTGCTTTTGACTCCTTAATCGCTGAAAATAATTTAGTTAAAAGAAGCGATAGTAAAGTAACTTCTGATAAACAAGCAATTGTTGGTTTGCCAAATTCAAGAGAAATGGTAAGATGGATGAATACTAATGAGGCTGGAAGTGTTTCTGAAGTATTTCAATTTGAAAACTCTTATGTAGTAGCTTATTTAACTAAAGAATATGAAGAAGGAACTACAGAATTAGAAGATATTAAAGAGCAGATTTCTGCTTTAGTTATAAAAGAAAAGAAAGCTAATAAAATTGCTGAAAGTATTACTGTAACTAATGATTTAGCATCAATTGCATCTAGTAATTCAACTACTGTAGTTAGTGCTCAAAAAGCTACTATGGCTAATTTGAGTGTACAAGGAATTGGGTATGAGCCAGAGTTAGTTGGTAGTATTTTTGGAACTGATGTGAATTCAATTTCAGCTCCAATTACTGGTAATAATGCAGTATATGTTGTTGAAGTAATTGCTATTGATGATGAGAAATTAGAAGGTAATTTCTCTCAACAAAAAACTAATATTGTAAATCAAGCAAGTTCTGCTGCTAATGGACAATCTTATAATGCATTAAAGGAAACAGCTAATGTTCAAGATAACAGATCAGACTTCTACTAAAATTTAAACGAAATGTTAAGAGTGCCTATCAGAAATGATGGGCATTTTTTTTATCTTAAAATCTGTAAGCGGTAGGAATCAAGATTTAAGAAAATGAAAAGTAAGATAGTAAAACCTACAAGTGAAGACCCCCCATAACTAATAAAGGGAAGAGGAATCCCAATTACTGGTACTAAACCAATTGTCATTCCTATGTTTATTAAAAAGTGCATAAATAGGATAGTAGCAACACTATATCCATAGATTCTGCTAAAGTTTGATCTTTGCCTTTCAGCTAAAAAAAGTATTCGTAATAAAAGTCCTATAAATACCGATACAAAAAACAGACTCCCAATAAAACCCCATTCTTCACCTATTGTACAAAAGATAAAGTCAGTACTTTGTTCAGGTACAAAATCAAATCGAGTTTGAGTTCCGTTTAAAAATCCTTTACCAGACAATCCTCCACTTCCAATAGCAATTTTGGATTGTATTAAGTTGTAACCAGCACCATGAGCATCAATTTTCTTTCCTAACAATATCTCAATTCTCACCTTGTGATGAGGAGCCAGGAAGTTATCAAACATATAATTCACACTTAAAACAAATGCCATTGAAGCTATTAGAATTCCACCAAGTGCAATTATTTCTTTCTTTCTTTTTCTTGAAATTAGGAAAATAATAAAAGCAATTCCGCTTAAAATACTCACGAGTAAAATTTGATCTAATAGTAAAGAAAGAACAAATAAAACACCAACAATTAATCCAAATATAAGTATGTTTCCTGACAATCCTTCTCTGTATAATACTAATACAAAAGAAGCATAAACTAATGCAGTTCCTAAATCATTTTGTAATATAATCAGTAAAAATGGAAGTAAAATTATTCCATAAGTTTTCAATTTATCCTGCAAGGAAATGTACTTGCTATGAATGTTATTGTAATACTTTGCTACAGCTAATGCTGTGGCAAATTTTGCAAATTCAGAAGGTTGAAATTTAAAAGGCCCTAATTCAAACCAAGATGTTGCCCCACCTGTCATTGCGCCCCGAAAAAGCACCCCTATCAGTAGTAGGATTACAACTGCATAAAGCAAATAAGTTAGCGAGTAGAAAAATTTCCAATCAATTATCACTATTAAAAAAGCAATGAATGCGGCAACTCCCGCAAATAGAATTTGTTTTCCGTACCTACTTGAAAGGTCAAAAGCAAATGAAGTATCAGCATTATATTGTGAAGCGTAAATATTAACAATACCAAGAAACACTAGGATTCCATAAAGTAAGATGCTTACATTATCAATATTGTCAAATATATTTTTTGCGCTTCTCATTTAATCTTCCGCAATTAGATTTCCGTCTAGTATAAACTTCTCTTGATGGCTGTTTGAAATATTCTTATTGATATATTTATCAATCATCAATGATGCGATTGGAGCTGCCCAAGTAGAACCCCAACCTCCATTTTCAACATAAACTGAAATAGCTATCTTTGGGTTATCTTTTGGAGCAAAAGCAATAAAAATTGAATGATCTTCTCCATGTGGATTTTCAGCTGTTCCTGTTTTCCCACATATGTCAAGGTTTGCAATTTGACTATTTTGAGCCGTACCATCTTCCCCCGTTGTAACTTTTAGCATCCCATCAATTATTGGTTCAAAATATTTTGCTTCTATGGTGCAATATTTCTTTTTTGTAAAGTTAGTGTCAATATTTTCTTGTCCAGATATTTCTTTTATAATGTGAGGTGTATAGTAAAATCCTCTATTAGCGATAATAGCCGTCATGTTTGCCATTTGTATTGGTGTAAGTAGTAATTCCCCTTGCCCAATTGCCATTGAGATAACAGTATTTGCATTCCAACTTCCTCTATAAAGTTTTTTAAAATAGGATGATTTTGGCAACTTTCCAGGCGACCCAGAAATAAAGTCATTATTCATATAATTCCCAATTCCGAAACTAGAAACATGGGAGTGCCAATTGTCATAAGCCTCAACAGTAGAATTAAATTTACTAAAATATTTATCATAAGCTCCACAGAAATAAGCATTACAAGATATCTCAATCCCCTTTTTTAAACTTAAGGGTGTGGTATGAGGATGACAACCTACAAACCTTCCCTTTATTCCAAAAGTATAACCCATATCTCCTGCGCAATTGAAATTAGTGTTAATAGTAATTCCCTTTTCTTGCAAAGCAATTAACCCATTAATTAATTTAAAAGTTGAGCCTGGAGGGTAAGTTCCTTGTAATGCTCGATTAAAAAGAGGTTTATTTTCATCTTCTGATAGAACCTTGTAGTTCTCTGATCTTTTCCTTCCAATAAGTAAATTAGGGTTATAAGTAGGAGCTGATATTAAAGATAAAATCTCACCAGTTGACGGTTCAATTGCAACTATTGCGCCAATTTTATTTTGCATGAGCTTCTCTCCATATTTTTGCAGTTCAATATCAATAGTTGATTTTAGTGAGTTTCCTGCAATTGGTAGTGTATCAAACTTCCCATCCTGAAATTTACCTTGATCTCTATTATGAACATCCACTAACTTTATTGCCATTCCTTTCTCTCCTCTCAATTCCACTTCATAAGCTGCTTCAATTCCACTTACTCCATTCAAATCACCTTTGGTGTAAAAAGGATTGGTTTTAGCTTTAGTTCTATTTACCTCTCCTAGGTATCCTACCAGGTGTGTAGCTGAGTTGGTGGGATACTCACGCATAGTCAGTTTTCTTAAGTAAAACCCATGAAATTCATAAAGGCTCTCCCCAAGTGTGCTTGAATTTTCTTTACTAATATGTTTGATAAAAACACTTTCTTTGTATTTGGAGTAATCAGCAGCTTTTTTGTATTTTTCTAAAAAATCTTCTTTAGTGATACCAACCAAATCACAGAATTTTAAAGTATCAATAGTTCTGTCATCAAGATCTTTTGGTACAATCATTAAATCATAAGCAGGTACATTTGCTACAATTAAAACACTGTCTCTATCATAAATAAGCCCTCTTACAGCATTTTGAACATCATACCGCAAAACATTATTATTAGCTGAGAATGTGTAATTTTCATTAATGACTTGAATGTAAAAAAGTTTGGATAAAAAGATAAAAGCAATCAGCATAATAATTCCTACAACTACTTTATGCCTACCTTTATGCTTTCTCATTTCTTTTTATTCTGAAACAATTCCATTATTAAAATAAGAACAAGTGTAAGGATGCTACTTGAAACAATTTTTGCAAATATGGAGAAGCTAAAACTTAAATGTTCTAAAGAAAATAATACTGTATTATGTATTATAATAAGGAGAAAAGCGTAAGTGATAAATGATTTACTTCCAATTTTAGGCATAGATATTTTGTCATAATCCCCAAGGATATTATGAGGAATACTTATTCTGGAAATTGCAGGTTTTACAAAAGCTAAAAGAACAGTTGCAGTAGAATGAAACCCTAAACTTCCTGAAAATAAATCAATAAAAAAACCTAAGAAAAAAGCATATACCAGTAAAAACCACTTTGGTATTTTTAGAGGTAAACTAAGTATTAAAGCCAAATATAAATAAGGGTTGAGATAACTGAAAAATAAAACTTCATTCAATACTAATACTTGTAATAAAACAAATAAAGGCAGTAAGCTAAGATATTTTATATAGTGCTTATTCATGTTTCATTAATTGTTCAAGTTTAAGCTGTTCTTCTGATTGTGTAGAATTAACAACATACACATATTTGAGGTTGTTAAAATCTTCAAAAAGGCTAATATTTATGGTGTAAAAGCCATCATCTGAATTCTTTTTGAAATTAGCTATTGTACCAATATTTACTCCTTCAGGATAAATATTGCTGTAGCTATTTGTAATAATTGTATCCCCTTTGTTTAATGGAATATGAACTGGTAAATCATTTATTACTGCAGTTCTGTAATCAAAACCTTGCCATTTTAGTATTCCTGTATGCATATTCTTTTTAAGAAAAATTCCTGTTGCAGCTTTTTTATGCAAAAGAGAAAGTACTAAGGAATAATTTTTACTTACAGAATGCACTACACCAATTACACCCTCATTTGTAATAACTCCCATCCCATTTTTTATTCCACTTTTACTTCCTTTATTTAGGGTGATAAAATTATTCCTTTTATTTACTGAATTGTTTATCACTTTTGTTGGAATATAATTGTAGTTTTTATTTTGAATTAATAAAGAATCAGTAAAATATTCAATGTTATTTGTAATAGAATGCAACTTTGCATTTTCAGTAATAAGATAATCATTAATCTCTTTAAGTTCTAAATAGTCAGAAAAACTTGATGATGAATTGTAGAAAGCACTTGTATATTGAGTGCTGAATTCAACAGTTTTAGCCGCTTGAAAACTATTGTTTTGTAAAAGCAAGGTAATTGAAAACCCTTCTATTAAAATAAATAATAATAGAAATTGATTGAGTTTGATAAACCGTATAAGGTTATGCATTTGCTCTTATCGGCTATTGAATTAGGAAAGAATAATTATCGGTATTTTTAAGAGCAATTCCAGTTCCTCTAGCTACTGCTCTTAAAGGATCTTCCGGTAAATACACAGGTAATTTTGTTTTCTTTGAAATTCTTTTATCAAGTCCTCTTAACATTGCACCACCTCCAGTTAAATACAATCCTTCATTGTAAATATCGGCTGATAATGCGGGAGGAGTATTGAATAGTGCACTCATTACAGCCTCTTCAATTTGTTCAATTGAATTGTTAAGGGCTCCTGCAATTTCCTTGTAAGTTACAATTACTTCTTTAGGGATTCCACTCATTAAATCTCTACCATGTACAGGGTAGTTAGCAGGTGGTTCTTCTAATTCGGTTAATGCGGAACCTACATGTATTTTAATTTGCTCAGCCATAATATCACCAACTGCAATATTATGTCTAGTTTTCATATAGGTTTTAATGTTATCAGTAAATTCATCTCCAGCAACTCTTATTGATTTGTCACAAACAATACCTCCTAATGATATGACTGCAATTTCGGTAGTTCCACCACCTATATCAATTACCATATTGCCTTTTGGCTCCAATACATCAATTCCAATTCCGATAGCGGCTGCCATAGGCTCATGTATCAGCCACACATCCTTTGCCCCGGCATGTTCTGCTGAATCAATTACGGCTCTTTTCTCCACTTCAGTTACTCCTGAGGGAATACAAATTACCATTTTTAAAGCAGGAGAAAAGAGTGATCTTTTCTTTTGAATCATATCAATAAACCCTCTTATCATCTGTTCAGAAGATTGGAAATCAGCAATTACTCCATCTTTTAGTGGGCGCAAAGTTTCTATTTCTTTATGCGTTTTTCCGTGCATTTGTTGAGCTCTTTTACCTATAGCAACTATCTCGCCTGTCCTAATATTCTTAGCAACAATTGACGGTTCATCTACAACAACTTTGCCGTTATGAATAATTAGTGTGTTTGCCGTTCCTAAATCAATAGCAATTGCTTCTTGCATAAAATCAAACCATCCCATATTCTTTATTTTTTAATGTTTAAAATGTCTTGTCCCTGTTAGTACCATTGCCATATTGTTAGCGTCACAATAATCAATTGATAACTGATCTTTTATTGATCCTCCTGGTTGTATTACTGCTTTTATTCCTGCATTATCTGCCAGCTCCACACAGTCAGGGAAAGGGAAAAATGCATCTGATGCCATTACAGCGCCATTCAAATTAAATCCAAAGTTTTTGGCTTTATCAACTGCTTGTTTTAGTGCGTCTACTCTTGATGTCTGCCCAACTCCACTTGCGAATAATTGCTTTCCTTTTGCAAATACAATTGTATTTGATTTAGTGTGTTTGCATATTTTTGATGCAAATACTAAATCAGTTAATTGAGTATCAGTAGGTGCAACTTTAGTTGCAATTTTCATGTCAGAAATTACATCAGTTTTAAGGTCTTTATCTTGGTGCAACATTCCATTTAGCACAGTTCTTATTTGTGCTTTTGGCATCTTTATCTCGTTTTGTTGTAAAAGGACTCTGTTCTTTTTCCCTTTCAATAATTCTAAGGCATCAGTTGCAAATGAAGGTGCGATTAATACTTCATAGAATAGTTTGTCAATTTCAGTAGCAGTTGCTAAATCCACTTCTTTGTTAGTGATAAGCACACCTCCAAAAGCAGAAGTAGGATCTCCAGCTAAGGCATCATTCCAAGCATCAACTAAATTTTCTCTACTTGCTAGTCCGCAAGCATTGTTATGTTTTAAAACGATAAATGTTGTTTCATCAAACTCTGAAATTAAGTTTACTGCAGCATCAACATCTAAAAGGTTGTTGTACGAGAGTTCTTTTCCGTTTAGTTTAGTAAACATTTCATCTAAATCACCATAGAAAGTTCCTGTTTGATGTGGGTTTTCCCCATATCTTAAAGCTTTACTTTCTCTAATACTTTGTTTTAGTGCAGTTGAATAATCAGTATTAAAATAGTTGAATATTGCAGTGTCATAATGTGAAGTAACATTAAAGGCAGTAGCTGCAAATTTCTTTCTTTCAGCCATTGTTGTGCTAGCACCACTGTTGTTTAGTATTTCTAATGCCTCAGTATATTGCTCCATTTCTGAAACAATAAGTACATCTTTAAAGTTTTTTGCAGCAGCCCGTATTAATGAAATTCCACCAATATCAATTTTTTCAATAATATCTTGTTCAGCAGCACCTGAATCAACAGTTTTTTCAAAAGGGTAGAGGTCAACAATTACTAAGTCAAGCTCAGGAATGTTGTATTGCTCTAATTGCTGTTTATCGCTCGCTAATTCTCTTCTTGATAAAATTCCACCAAACACATTTGGGTGTAAAGTTTTTACTCTTCCTCCCAGAATGGATGGATAACTTGTTAGGTCTTCTACACGATTTACAGCAATTCCTTGCTCTTCAATAAAGCTTTGCGTACCTCCAGTTGAGTAGATATTTACTCCTAGTTCTGTTAGTTTTTTTACTATAAGTGTTAATCCGTCCTTATGGAATACGGAAATTAGTGCGTTTTTAATGGTTCTCTTATCTGACATTCTAGTTTCTTAATACTACTGCAATTTTACTCAAATCCTAGGGGATTTATGCTGTGTATCACATCAAAAAAATAAATTGTTGATAAGTTGAATTAATTGTTGATTAAGGGTTGATTCTATCTTTTAAGCTACTATCTCCTTACATACCTTTAAGGCTCCTTTTACATCAGAAATATTTTTTATTCTCATAGAAAGTTTTCCTTTGTTTTCTGTCATTTCACAGCTGTCAAAATGGTGTTTTAAATAATCCAAAGCTTTTTTAAATGCATTAGAATTATAGTATGGAGAATCTGCTTTTGAAGGGAAATAAGCACGCATTCTTTCATCTTTAAGTATGATACGCTCAAAGCCAATTTCTTTGGCCAACCATCTTAATCGGAGGGCATCACAAACATAATAAATTGCTTTTGGAGTTTTACCAAATCTATCACTTAACCTCTCAATAAAAGCAGTGATTTCTTCTTCCTTTGTAAAATTATTTAGTTCCTTGTAAAGGTTCAAGCGTTCACTAATGTTACTTACATAAGTGTCAGGAATCAATATTTCTAGGTCAGTATCCAAAGCACAATCTTTTACATAAAATCGTTCTGTTTCTTCCTCAAATAAATCTTGGAATTGTTCTTGTTTTAGTTCTTCAATAGCCTCATTCAATATCTTTTGATAGGTTTCAAAACCAATCTCATTAATGAATCCGCTTTGGTCGGCTCCTAATAAATCTCCTGCTCCTCTTATGTCCAAATCACGCATGGCAATTTTAAAGCCACTTCCTAAGGTTGAGAATTGTTCTAAGGCAGTAAGTCTTTTCCTGCTTTCTTCTGAAACTGTATGGAGTGGAGGACTAATTAAATAACAAAATGCTTTTTTATTGGAACGCCCAACTCTTCCTCTCATTTGGTGCAAATCACTTAGTCCGAAATTCTGTGCATTGTTAATAATAATGGTGTTGGCATTTGGCACATCTACTCCATTTTCAATAATTGTGGTGGAAACCAATACATCAAAATCACCTTCCATAAAATCAATCATAAGCTCTTCCAATTGCTTACCTTCAATTTGTCCGTGTCCAGTTCTTATTTTTGCATCAGGGCATAGCCTTTGTAATAAGCCAGCTACTTCCTTTATGTTTTCTATACGATTGTGTACAAAAAATATTTGTCCGTTTCGGGCCATTTCATAACTTATGGCATCACGAATTATTTCCTGATTAAAGCCAATAATATTAGTTTCTACCGACTGTCGGTTAGGAGGTGGAGTATTGATGAGTGATAAATCCCTTGCGCCTAGTAATGAAAATTGTAATGTTCTTGGGATAGGAGTTGCACTTAAGGTTAGGGTGTCAATATTTTCTTTGAATAGCTTGAGTTTATCTTTTATATTTACTCCAAATTTTTGCTCTTCATCAATTATCATTAGTCCTAAATCCAAAAATTTCACATCTTTCCCTACTATCCTGTGTGTTCCTATAAGGATATCAATTTCTCCTCTCGCTACTTTTTCGAGTGTTTCTCTTTGCTCCTTAGGTGTTTTAAATCTGTTGATGTAATCAACCGTGCAAGGTAAGTGTTTAAATCTCTTTTTAAATGTTTTGTAATGTTGTAGCGCTAAGATAGTTGTAGGGACTAAAACTGCAACTTGTTTGCTGTCCGCTACCGCTTTAAATGCTGCTCTTATTGCAATTTCAGTTTTACCAAATCCTACATCTCCACATACTAATCTGTCCATTGGCATTTCCTTTTCCATATCATCTTTTATAGCAATGGTTGCTTTGCTTTGGTCAGGGGTGTCTTCATACATAAATGAAGCTTCCAGCTCATGTTGCAAATAAGTATCTGGTGCGTATGCAAATCCTTTTTGCAGTTTCCTTTTTGCGTATAAGTTAATGAGGTTAAATGCAATTTGTTTTACTCTTACTTTTGTTTTTGCTTTTGTTTTTTTCCAAACTGGTGAGCCTAACTGATTGATTTTAGGAACACCTCCTTCCTTTCCTGAAAATTTAGCGATTTTATGAAGTGAATGTATGCTGATGTAAAGTATGTCTCCAGCTTTATAAGTCAGCTTTATTACCTCCTGATACTTCCCATTATTTTCAATTTTGTGGAGGCCTTCAAATTTTCCGATACCATGATCAATATGAGTTACAAAATCACCAAGTTCTAGCTGTGTAAGTTGCTTTATTGTTATGGCTTGCTTATCAGTAAATTTAGTTTTTGATTTAAATTTATGATGCCTGTCAAAAATCTGATGATCGGTATATATTGCTTGTTTATTGGTAAAGTCAATAAATCCTTCATGCAATGAAAATAGGATGCATTTGTAATTCAGTTCTTCCTCTGAGTGTTTAAATATGGCATTAAATCTTTCTTCCTGCTCATCTGATGAGCACAGAATAATATTTTCTAATCCTTGTTCTTTATTCTTTAATAGATCCTCTTTTAGTAAATCAAACTGCTTGTTAATTTTGGTTAATGAAGTAGTGTTTACTACTATGGTTTTATCGCTATCAAAATAAGTGTTGTTTGCATTTTCAATTATGCAGTAGTTTTTCAGTTCTTCTGAAAAATCCACTCCATTTGTAAATAAATATTTTGGGTATAAGTGCTGTATTGCACTCTCTTTTATCTTTTGATATTCTTCTTCAGCTCGTGCAAAATAATCAGTTAGTATTCCTTTAGAGTATTTGATGTCTTTAGTCCATATTATAGAATTGCTAGGAAGATATTCTAAAAAACTTACTTGTGTATTTGTACTTTTTTTAGCTTCAGTATTTGGGATAATTGTTATTTTATCTTCAGAGTGCAGAGATAGCTGAGTGTTTACATCAAAAGTTCTGATGCTCTCAATTTCAGTATCAAAGAACTCCAAACGAAAAGGGTATTCATCTGAATAAGAGTAAACATCAAGTATTCCTCCTCTTATAGAGTATTGCCCTACTTCAATCACAAAATCAACTGCTTCAAAATGTAAGTCTTGAAGTATTTCTTCCAAATCTTCAATAGCAATATCCTCTCCTTTTTTAAGGGTAATGGTGTGTTTTTTAAGCTCTTTTCTGCTTACTACTTTTTCTGATAATGCTTCAGAATAAGTTACAATTATGGGATTTCTTTTATTGTTAAGTTTGTTAAGGACTTCTGCTCTTAAAAGGATGTTGGCATTATCAGTTTCTTCTAATTGGTAAGCCCTTCTGTATGATGCTGGAAAAAAGAAAACTTCATTTTTGAGTAGGTTTTCTATGTCATTTACAAAGTAGGATGCTTCTTCCTTATCTCTAAAAATAAAAAGATGAGGTTTGTTGCTTTCTCTTACAACTGCACTCGCTGTTGTTGCAAATGAGGAACCAATTAAACCTTTAAGTTGAATTTTTATGTTGTCAATTTCAACAGCTGATTTTAAGGAATCAGTCTGTTTTGGAGTTCCAAAATAAGTAAGTAATGGTGCTTGTGCTCCCAATTATATTGCCTTGATTTCATTCATCATTTTCTTGTACCAATCTTGATTTACATCAAATGCTTTTCCTCCTTTGATTCTGTTAAAGTCAATGCATGTAAGTTTATTATTGTTCTCTTCATCCCATCCTGCAACTCCACTTATTCCTGCAACTGCTGATTCTACCGCATGATCAGCTACTTCAAATATTAAATCCAAATCAGCTTTATTTGCTTTTGATGATCTTCCAAAATAACCACTTTTTTGAACGAGTACTTTGTTAGCGTTTAATCGTTTTCCTAATTGTTTCGCAAACCATTGTCCTGGGTTTAGTTCGTCAAGTCTAACATGTCCAAAGGCATCACGTAAAACGGTTTCTCCACTTTTTTCAGTTTCTGTAATAATTACATCCATTCCAGCACCTTCACTTAAAAATACATTTACACAATCATATTTATCCATTACTTTATTTAGGCGTTCGCATTCTTTCTCAAAGTTAATTTCTTCTTCAGGTAATAATACCGAGTGCACCTCCCACTTCTCTTTGCTAACCCCCACTTCAGGGATAAAATTGATGTTATCTAATCTGTTGCGGTATGCTAATGCAGTAGCTGCAGTTAGCCAGCCACAATGTCTGCCCATTACTTCATGTATTATAAGCTGCCTATCAGAAGTTGTATTTTCATTTGCTACATTTTCAAAAAATATTGCTCCTTGTTCTGCTGCCGTCCAAGCACCTAAAGTTTGTGCGATTGGGAATACATCATTATCCACAGTTTTTGGCAAACCAACTACAGTTAAATTGTAACTATTTTCTTTTAGGTAGTTTGATAAATCTGCTGCTGTTGTGTTTGTGTCATCTCCACCAATTGTATGTAGTATTGTTATCCCATCTTTTACTAATTGATTGGCTGCTACTTCAAGTGGATTTTCACCTTCTTTCATATATGATTTTTTGATGCAATCCTCAATATTAGTTAGTTTTACTCGGCTATTTCCTATTGGAGACCCTCCAAATTGGTAAAACTTATCAGCATTCCCTAAAAGTGACTTTGGAAAATTGATAGAGTTGCCTAATAACAAGCCTTTGTATCCATTTAAGTATCCAATAATTTCTGAATCAGGGTAGTCTCTTAAGTAATTTTCAGTTAATCGGCCAATTGATGCTGATAAGCAAGGAGCAATTCCTCCAGATGTTAAAAATGCAATCTTCATTTTGAGTGTTATTTGATTGCAAATATCTAAAAATTTAAAGGATTTGATGAGAAAATAATCTTTACTTTGTAGCTGATTTTTAATCCTGTAATGTACAAAGTATTTAAATTTGGTGGGGCATCAATTAAAGATGTAGAAAGCATTAAGAATGTTGGAGAGATTCTTCTTTCATATGATGCAGAAAAATTAGTAGTAGTTTTTTCGGCAATGGGAAAAGTTACTAATATGCTTGAAAAAGTAGTGGAGTCCTATGTTACAAAATCTAATGATTCAATTGAGAAATTGCAAGATGTTAAAGATTTTCATGACAATATTTTATCACAACTTTTTGATGAGAAACATGCTATTTATGATGAGGTAAATAATCTTTTTGTTGAGATTGAATGGATTTTGGAAGATGATCCAAATCAAGAATATGCCTATGATTACGATCAAATAGTTTCTATTGGGGAGTTTCTTTCAACTAAAATTATGAGTGCTTATTTGCATCAAATTGGTTTTGCTAATAAATGGCTTGATGCTCGTGATTTAATTAGAACTGATAATGCTTACAGAAATGCAAAAGTAGATTGGAAAACTACTGTTTCTTTTGTCAATAATCAAATTAAAGAAAAACATTCAGTTACTCAAGGTTTTATTGGTTGTACTTCTGAAAACTTTACCTCAACTTTAGGTAGAGAGGGGAGTGATTTTTCAGCAGCTATTTTGGCTTTTGCTTTAAATGCTGATGAGGTTGTGATTTGGAAAGATGTACCTGGAATGATGAATGCCGATCCTAAATATTATAGTGACGCTACTTTATTAGATAAAATCTCGTTTGATGAAGCAATTGAGTTGGCTTATTTTGGTGCAAAAGTGATACATCCCAAAACAATACAGCCTTTAAAGCAGAAGGGTATTCCTTTGTATATTAAGTCATTTGTTAGGTCAAGAGAAAGTGGTTCTAAAATTTCAGAAGGCATTGCAACAAGCCCTAAAATACCATCATATATTGTTAAGGAGAATCAAATTCTGATTTCAATTTCTGATACTTCATTGTCTTTTATTGTGGAAACACATATGAGTAAGATATTTTCGCTTTTATCAAAACATAGTGTTAGAGTAAATATGATGCAAAACTCAGCTGTTTCATTTTCTATTTGTGTTGATAATGATGCTCATAAAGTTCCAAGACTTTTGGAGGATTTAAAAAATGATTTTGAGGTATTTTTTAATGATAGTTTAAGGCTTTACACTATCAGGCACTATACAAGTGAGTCAGTACAGAGTCTTGTTAAGAATAAAGATGTGATTTTAGAACAAAAATCTAGAAATACTTTGCAAATAGTAGCTAAGTAAATCATGTCCTTTTAATCCGTATCTTTGCAGCCAACTTTTATTGATAATATGACTTCACAACATACTTTTCATATTCCTGTAATGGGAACAGCTTTTACGGCAGATTCTCCATTAAAAGTAGCGCATTATGGTATCAATACTGCAATTGCATTGGCTGATGATGTTTTGTTGGAGCGATTAAGAAAATATTATTCTGATTTGAATGATATTTATTATGATGAAATTAAGAATAATACAGTTGATTATAGAGCTGATAGAATTACTGCTTATTTGGATGTGGTAAATAAAATTGTTTCTGATAAATTTAATGAATTTACTACTTCTACTAAAGATAAATTTGAAGAGGTAAAGAAGTATTTTGCAATGTTGCCTGACAGTAGTGATGTTAAGCGAGAATTCAATAAGTTAATTGAAAATTCATTTAGTTTTGAGGACTTATCAGTTTGGTTAAAGGATAATTTGTCAATGGGAAGCATTGATGTAAACATCATGACTAAAGTTGATAAGAAGAATTATTTTAAAAAAGAGGAGTTACCTTCAGAGTATAATGACGCTCATGCAGGATTAAGAGGATATGCTAATTCTGATTTAGCTTCTTCTGTAATTTTCTCTGCAGGAATGAATCCAAGACTGTATGGGTATATTGCTCATTTTGATGATTTTTTCCCTGATGCAAACGGATATATTAAAAAGAAGATAATTTTAAAAGTTTCTGATTATCGATCAGCAATTATTCAAGGTAAATTTTTAGCTAAAAAAGGACTTTGGATTTCAGAATATCGTATTGAATCAGGATTGAATTGTGGAGGTCATGCCTTTGCAACTGATGGTTATTTAATGGGGCCAATATTAGCAGAATTCAGAGATAGAAGACAAGAATTAGTTGATGAACTTTATGCAATTTGCAAACCAGCATTAGAGGCTAATGGAAAAGTAGTGCCGAATGATACTTTGGCTGTTACTATTACAGCACAAGGTGGAGTTGCAACTGCTGAGGAACATGATTTTTTAATTGACCATTACAAATTAGATACTGTAGGTTGGGGGACGCCATTTTTATTAGTTCCTGAAGCAACTACTGTTGATAAAGTGACAATGAAACAATTACAAGAAGCAAAGGAAAAAGATTTGTATTTAAGTAATGTCTCTCCTTTAGGAGTTCCGTTTAATAACTTGAGAAATTCATCAAAAGATGTAGAAAAATTTCAAAAAATTGAAGAGGGAAAACCAGGGAGTCCTTGTCCTAGAAAATTCTTGGCATTGAGTGATGAGTATGGCACGCAAGGAGTTTGCACCGCTTCTCGTTTATTTCAAAAAAATAAAATTGAAGAGAAAGGAATTTCTGATCAAATTACCGACAAAACCTGTTTGTGTATGGGATTGGCAGCTACAGCAGTTATTAACTATGGGATAGAGACGCGTGAAAGCAAAGGGGTTTCAATTTGCCCTGGTCCTAATATGGCTTATTTTAATCAGCAGCTTTCTCTAAAAGACATGTCACATCACATCTATAATGGTGATGAGGGTATTGTTCGTACTGACAGGCCTCATATGTTTGTAAATGAATTAGGTATGTATTTAAAATACTTATCTGAAAAGATAGAAGAGCACAAAGAAGATTGGGAAAGAAAATCAGGAAGATATTTGAATGGGTTTACTTCAAATATGAATGAAGGAATTTCCTATTATCAAGAATTGTTTTCTTCTATTGGAGACACTTTTAATTCTGTAAAGGAATCAGCTATTAACTCATTAAATGATGCAGCTGTTAGTATGCAAAAAATGGGAGAGGAGATAGCAACTCTTATTGAAGAGAAGAAGTAATTTTCCCTAACAAAATTTTAGCAATTTTAATGTTACTTTCGTATGTCCAGCCTGCAATATGAGGGGAGAGGATCGTTTTTTCACTTTCAATTAAGTGTTGCATTTCAGTTGTAAGTCCGTCTTTGCTCAAGTTCTCAAAAGATGTTTTTTCGTATTCTAATACATCAAGGCAAGCACCCTTAATTTTTCCATTATTAAGCCCTTTTACTAAGCTAATAGTGTTAACGCATTTCCCTCTTGCAGTATTTATCAGGTAGAAATCCTTTTCAAAACTATTTATAAAATCATCATCTGCCAAACAAGTAGTTTCTTCAGTTAATGGAATATGTAGACTTACAATATCTGCCTTTTTAAAGATGTTTTCCATACTACTTTGGTGGGTGTAATTATTTAGGTATTTATCATAAGCTAATATAGTCACATCAAACCCTTTTAATGCTTCTGCAAAAGCTGATCCGTTATTCCCAAAACCAATAATTCCTATAGTCTTCCCTGAAAGTTCTACACCTCTATTTGCTTCTCTTGCCCAAATTCCATTTCTCACTTCTTGGTCAGATTTATTAAGGTTATTAAATAAAGAAAGGAGCATTCCAAGTGCATGTTCAGCAACTGCTTGTCTATTCCCTTCAGCAGCATTGTAGCATTTTATATTTTTACTTTGTGCGTATTCTGTGTTTATGTTTTCCAGTCCACTTCCTGCTCGTGCTATAAATTTTAAGTGAGTTGCTTTGTCAATAAATTGCTTATCAATTTTAAATCTACTTCTGATAATTATTCCCTCATAATTGCTGATAATTTCTTCAATTTCTGATTTACTTTTTTTATAAGCTGTATCGCAATTGTAGTTTATTTTTTCTAATTCACCTTTTAAAAGAGGATGTATGGTATCTATAAAAAGGATTTTCATTTTATAGTATGGCTTGCCCGAGAATAGCTTGTCCAATCCAGAAATAAATAAACAAACCAAGTACATCATTTACTGTAGTGATAAAAGGACCGGTCGCTAATGCCGGATCAATCTTGTATTTTTCTAATGTTAAAGGAATAAATGTTCCAAATACTGCAGCAAAAACAATGACTGCTAGTAGTGAAATACTTACTGTAAGGCTGAGTTCCATACTGTATCCTAAACCAAAAGCTGCACCTAAAATAATAACTGAACAAATAAACCCATTCAATAATCCTACACCTAATTCTTTTATCAATTTCTGAAATAAATTTTCCATTTTAAGGGAGTCATTTGCCAATCCTTGCACAACTATTGCTGCTGATTGCACTCCAACATTTCCTCCCATTGCAGCAATTAAGGGAATGAAAAATGCGAGTTCAAGATTTTCTTTTAAATCAAAAATACCAATAACCTCTGCGCCTAATAAACCGCCAATCATTCCGATAAGTAACCAAGGTAATCGAGCTCTTGTAAGTTCCCATACACTATCACTGCTTTCTACATCTTCTGATATGCCAGACGCCATTTGATAATCTTTCTCGGCTTCTTCTTTTGCAACATCCATTACATCATCAACTGTAATTCTTCCAATTAATCTTCCTAATTCATCAATTACAGGGAGTGCAACTAAATCGTATTTCTGCATTATATTTGCAACATCTTCATCATCAGTTATAGCTTTTACAGATATAATTTCTGTAGTGATAATATCTTTTATTGAAGTTGATCTTTCTGTAAGTAAAAGTTTTCTTAATGAAAGAAGTCCAAGTAATTTGTCATTATCATCTACTACATATATAGTGTAAACTTTCTTTACATCATCTGCTTGCTTTCGCATTTCTTTAAGGCATTGAACTGTATTCCAGTTTTCGTTTACTTTTATCAGCTCTTTTGCCATTAACCCACCAGCAGTATCTTCAGGATAATTTAATAAATCGCTAATATCGCTTGCAAGCTCCTCATCTTCAATATGAGATAAAACTTCTTCTTTTTTATCTTCTGATAACTCTCCAATTAGATCTGCTGCATCATCTGATTCTAGGTTATCAATTACTTCTTTTGCAATTTCTTTAGCAGATAAATCCTCTAGTAGTTCTTCTCTAGTATCATCTTCTAGCTCAACTAATACTGCTGCTGATTTCTCCTCATCTGAGATAAGTTCAAATAAGTATTTTGCATTTTCTAATGATAAATCTTCAATAATTTCAGCAATATCAGCAATGTGTAATTCTACTATTCTTGAAATTAACTCTTTTGAGTTTTGTGCTTCAATTAGTGATGTTAGCTCCTCAATATATGCGCTATTTATTTCTATTTTATCTGACATGATTTGTGAGTTTTATAAAATCATCAACTGATAATTGTTCAGCTCGTAAAGCTAATAAATCTGCAATTTCATTTTCATTTATTAACTCAAATGGTTTCATTGCATTTTTCAAAGTTTTCCTCCTTTGATTATATCCTGCTTTTACTACTCTTTTAAATTTTTTCTCGTCAACAGGCAGTTCTTTCCTGCTATTTCTTACTAATTTTATTACTCCTGATTTTACTTTTGGAGGTGGGTTGAATACATGTTCATCAACTGTAAAGCAATACTCAACATCATAAAAAGCTTGCAGAAAAACGGAAAGTATTCCTCTTTTTTTACCTTTTTTACAGGCAATTCTTTCTGCTACTTCCTTTTGAAACATCCCAACAACTTCAGGAATTTGATCTCTGTTTTCAAATGCTTTAAATAATATTTGAGAGGAGATATTGTAAGGAAAATTTCCAATTAAGGAAAAGCTGTACGGGTATTGTTCTTTTAGATCAAGCTGTAGAAAATCACCTTCATGAATTTCTAAGTCAGGGTAGTTTAATCTTAGATAAAACACACTTTCTCTGTCAATTTCTACTACTTCTGTTTTGCAATCTTTCTTTACTAGGTATTGAGTTAGCACACCCATTCCTGGCCCAATTTCTACCACATTTTTCGCTCCATTTGATAATAAATCTGTTATATCAAATGCAATTTGCTCATCATTTAAAAAATGTTGACCAAGATGTTTTTTAGCTCTTACATTTTTCATTAGACATTCTTTATTCTTTTGAATAATTCTGATGCAAATACAAAGTCATTTAACTCTTTATTTTCTGATTTAATCAAATCTTCTTTGCTTCCTGTCCACCAAATCTCTCCTTTATTGATGTATGCAATATGCTCTCCAATTTCCATTACTGAGTTCATATCATGCGTGTTTACAATAGTTGTAATATTGTATTCTTTTGTAATTTCTTGAATTAAGTTATCAATTAAAATTGAAGTTTTTGGATCTAGCCCAGAGTTTGGTTCATCACAAAAAAGATATTTAGGTTGCATAACTATTGCCCTTGCAATGGCAACTCTTTTTTTCATTCCACCACTCAGTTCAGATGGCATTAAGTCATTTTCCCCTTTAAGGTTTACTCTGTTTAAACAGAAATTTACTCTTTCAAGTTTTTCTTCTTCAGTTTTTTCAGTAAACATTGTGAGTGGAAACATAATGTTTTCTTCAACTGTCATGTAATCGTAAAGCGCACCTCCTTGAAAAAGCATTCCAACTTCTTGGTGTAAAGCCTTCTCCTCTTTTCGTTTCATTTTACTTACATCTATTCCGTCAAAAAAAACTGAACCATTGTCATTTTTATAAAGCCCAACTAAAATTTTCAGCAAAGTAGTTTTTCCTGAGCCACTCTCTCCAATAATTAGATTTGTTTTTCCTTGTTCAAACTTGTGTGTAATGTCTTTTAAAACATGATTATCTCCAAAGTGTTTTTCTATATTTTTAATTTCTATCATGCTAAAAGAAGATTTGTAAGGATGAAATTAAAAACTAGAATTAGAATACTACTAGATACTACTGCTTTTGTGCTGGATTTTCCAACTGCAATTGAGCCTCCTTTTGTAAAGTAACCAAAATAAGATGATACTGAGGCTATGATAAAAGCAAAAACTACTGTCTTTATTAGAGAATAGGTCACATAAAAAGGGTTGAACTCATATTTTAATCCTGATAGAAAATCTGCAGTTGTTACGTCTACTGATAGCCCTCCAATCCAAGCACCAACCATACCTATACCCATGCTAATTATTACTAAAAAGGGGAAAAAGAAAATTGTTGCAATGATTTTTGGAAGGATTAAAAATGAAGCTGAGTTTACTCCCATTATTTCTAAGGCATCTATCTGTTCACTAACCCTCATGCTTCCTAGTTCAGAAGCAATGCTTGATCCTACTTTTCCAGCCAGAATTAATGATAACATAGTTGGGGCAAATTCTAAAATTAATGAGTCTCGGCTAGCTAATCCAACTAAGTATTTTGGGAGTAAAGGATTACTCATGTTAATGGCAGTTTGGATGCTCACAACCCCCCCCACAAAAAAGGATATGAAAAGTACAATTCCTATTGAGTTAAGCCCTGCTTTCTCAATTTCTAACAATAATTGCTTCCAAAAAACTTTAAATTTTTCAGGTTTACTCATCACTTTCTTCATCATGATAAAGTATTGTCCTAGATGTTTAAGTAGTTTTAACATTTGAGCAGTAATTAAGTAATTTGTTTAAATTTGCAATACTTATGAGAATACAAAAATATCATCTTTTATTTATTATTGCTTTGTTTTTACTTACTTCTTGCGGAACAACAAAGAAAAATGGTTGCAATACTTGTCCTAATTTTTCATCAAACGCTAATTAATTTCAAGTAATTTAGTTTAGAATCCTTCTAAATAGTTATATTCGCGCCATGAAAATTTTAGCGGATTTAAGCATAGGGGCAAAGGGTGAAATGCTTGATATTTCAGATAATTTATTGGAACAGAAATTGTTAGAAATGGGATGTACTCCTGGTGAGCAGTTTGAAGTTGTCCGAAAAGCACCTTTTGGAGGCCCAATAGCTATATTAATTTCGTCATATGTATTAAGTATTAGAAAAGAAGATGCTATGAATATTGTGGTTAAATTATTAGAGAATGAGTAGTGAAACTTTAAAAATTGCTCTTACAGGAAATCCTAATTCAGGAAAAACTACTCTCTTTAATGCACTTACAGGATTAAAACAAAAAGTTGGAAATTATCCAGGAATTACTGTAGAAAAGAAAACTGGAAAGGCAATTCTATCAGAAAAAGTTCTTGCAGAAATTATTGATTTACCTGGAACATATTCTTTATTTCCAAAGTCAATGGATGAACAAGTTGCGCAACAAACACTCTGTAATAATGATAATGAAGATTATCCAGATGTAACAGTCGTCATAGCTGATGCAACTAATTTAAGGCGTTCAATATTTCTGCTTACTCAAATTATTGACTTGAATATGGAGGTTGTTTTGGCCTTAAATATGGTTGATATTGCTACTAAAAAAGGAATTGTTGTAGATGTTAATTTACTTTCAAGAGAATTAGGAATTCCTGTTGTTGCAATAAATGCAAGGAAACGAAAGGGGATTGTTGCTTTGAAAGAGCTAATTATTGATTCTATTGATAAAAAACCTAAATCTCCTTTTTTAGAAGTGGCTAAATTATTTAAAGGAGTAATTGAGCAAGCAAATAAAATTAGAGGAGTAGAAAATAATTTTGCGTCTTTTATGGCGCTTTGTAAGCAAAAATTAAGTGGCGAAATAGATAATAGATGTGCTTTAAATCAACTTTGTAAAAAAGAAGAGATTATTCCTGAAAGAGCTCAGGCTAAGGAAACAGTAAAGCGATATGCTCAGATAGATAAAGTAATAAAGTCTACCGTAAAAAAAGGAACCCCTACTGGAAAGTATATGCTTACAAAAAAGATTGATGATGTTTTGATTCATCCAATTTTTGGATACGTAGTTTTCTTATCAATTTTATTTTTACTTTTTCAGGCAGTATTTTCTTGGTCAGCATACCCAATGGAATTGATTGATGAATTGTTTACAAATTTACAGCAGTTTACAGCTGATTCAATGCCTAAAGGAATGCTGAATGACTTGGTAGTAAATGGTATTTTAGCTGGCCTTGGAGGGATTGTTATATTTGTTCCTCAAATAGCATTTTTATTTGCATTTATTGCTTTCCTGGAAGACACAGGTTATATGGCTCGGGTAAGTTTTATTACTGATAAACTCCTTAGGGGAGTGGGTTTAAACGGGAGGTCAATTATTCCTTTATTGAGTGGCGCTGCGTGTGCTGTTCCTGCAATAATGTCAGCTCGTACAATCTCATCATGGAAGGAAAGATTGATTACTATTATGGTTACTCCATTAATGAGTTGTTCAGCTCGCTTACCCGTTTATACTTTAATTATTTCTTTGGTTATTCCTGCTGATGAATTTTTAGGATTTAACTTGCAAGGATTAGTAATGATGGCATTTTATTTAATAGGCTTTGTGTCTGCAATCGCAATTGCGTTCTTAATGAAGTTTATTATAAAGTCAAAAGAGCGATCCTATTATATAATAGAAATGCCTTCTTATAAAATTCCTGATTGGAAAACTGTACTTTATACTATTATTGAAAAAGTAAAAGTGTTTTTATTTGATGCGGGTAAGATAATTATTGCAATTTCAATTGTACTTTGGGTGCTTTCATCTTTTGCTCCTGGCAATAAGTTTGAGCAAATTGAACAAAAGTGGGCAGGGATTGAAAATGCAGAAATGCAGATTTCAGCTGATAAATTAGAGAATTCTTATGCTGGAATAATAGGAAAATCAATTGAGCCAGCAATTAAGCCACTTGGTTTTGATTGGAAAATAGGAATTTCTTTACTTACTTCTTTTGCAGCTCGTGAAGTCTTTGTAGGGACTATGTCTACTATATATAGTGTTGGTGATGATGATATTCGATCAATTCAAAAAAGATTGGCTGATGTAAAGAGGCAGGATGGCGAGAAATTTTTTACCCCAGCAGTTGGAATCTCATTGATGCTTTTTTATGCTTTTGCAATGCAATGTATGAGTACTCTTGCGATTGTGTATAGAGAAACAAATCATATAAAATGGCCAATCATTCAGTTTTTGTACATGGGTGTAATGGCTTATTTGTCTAGTTTTATAGCATTTCAATTATTAAGCTAAATGCTGACCTTTCACTCATTCGTTCCAGATAAAAGTATTGATATATTGCAATGTTGGGTTGATGAGTTAAACGCAACAGTAGTTGTTTCAACTCCTAGAAAAACTAAGTTAGGTGATTTTAAAGTTAGAGGGAATAAGCTGATTGTTAGTGTGAATAATAATCTGAATAAGTATGCTTTCCTGATTACTTTTACTCATGAGTTAGCTCATGCTTTTGTCTTTAAAAAACATACAAACTCAGTTAAACCTCATGGTGATAGTTGGAAGCTGACTTTCAAGTCTATGATGTTAAACTTTTTATCTCCTGATTACTTCCCACAGGACATTTTAAAAGTTTTGAGCAATCATATTATTACTCCAAAAGCATCAACTTTTTCTGATGTTGAATTGTCAAAAGTTTTGAGAAATTATGATACAAGAAACTTACTTACTATTTCTGATTTATCAGAAGGAGTTATATTTAAACTGAGTAATGGAAAAGTTTTTGAAAAAGGAATAAAATTGAGGAAGCGTTTTAAGTGTGTTGAAATTAAAACAAATAAAGTGTATTTGTTTCATCCGCTTGCAGAAGTTGAAAGTGTGCAATAATTTGTTAGTTAATTGTTGTATTTTAGCAACCGATTTTTTGAAAAAGATATAAGATGATGAATAAAAATAATTATGCAGTAATAATGGCAGGAGGGATAGGTTCAAGATTTTGGCCAATGAGTAAATCCTCTTTTCCAAAACAGTTTTTAGATATTTTAGGAACAGGAGAAACATTAATCCAACAAACTTTTAGCCGTTTAGAACGAATTTGCCCACCTGAAAATATACTTATTGTAACAAATACAAATTATAAGAATTTGTGTTTGGAACAGTTGCCAAATGTTGTAGAAAGTAATATTCTTTGTGAACCAGCAATGAGGAATACTGCTCCATGTGTGGCTTATGCAGCTTTCAAAATTCAAAGTATGAATGAGGATGCTAATATGATAATTGCAGCTTCTGATCATATTATTTTAAAAGAGGATGAGTTTGTAAGAGTAACAAATGATTGCTTAGATATTGTTGCTAAAAATGATGTGCTTTTAACATTAGGAATTACGCCATCTCGTCCAGATACTGGCTATGGGTATATTCAATTTTCTGAAGATAATTTGTCTGGATCTAAAAAAGCTAGAAAGGTTAAAACTTTTACTGAAAAACCAAATCAGGAGTTAGCACTTAATTTTTTAGATAGTGGCGATTTTTTATGGAACTCTGGAATGTTTATTTGGAGCGCAAAGTCAATAACTTTAGCTTATCGTAAGCATTTAAGAGATATGCATGAAGTTTTTGATGAAGGAAAGCAATTCTATAATACAATTAACGAAAAGGAATTTATTGACAGGGTTTTCCCGGCTTGTAAAAATATTTCTATTGATTATGGAATAATGGAAAAATCTGAGAATGTATATGTTTATCCTGCTGATTTTGGTTGGAGTGATTTAGGGACTTGGGGTTCATTATATTCTCATCTTGAATTAGATGAATATAAGAATGCGATTCAGGGAAATAATGTAATGATGTATGACTCTTCTGATAATTTGGTGAAAGTTTCTGATGATAAGTTAGTAGTTCTACAAGGGTTAAATGGTTATATAGTGGTGGAAAATGAAGGGACGATACTGGTTTGTAAAAAAGAAGATGAGCAAAAAATAAAGCAATTTGTTGCTGATTTAAAACAAAAAGGAGAAACTGAAAGGGTTTAAACCAAAAAAGGATTATTCATTTTTTCTTTTCCAATGCTAGTTGAAGGCCCATGCCCGCAATAAACAATAGTATTTTCATCCAATGGAAGAAGTTTAGTTTTAATACTTTCAATTAATGTATCGTAATCTCCACCTGGCAAATCTGTCCTGCCGATACTTCCATTAAAAAGCACATCTCCAGCAATAATAAACCCATCTTTTTTACTTAGTAAACAGATGTGTCCTGGCGCATGTCCTGGCGCAAAAATAATTTCAAGTTCACTTGCCCCAAATTTAAGCGTATCACCTTCTTCTAAGAAATGTTTTGGATAAGGAGATCCTTCATATTTTTCAAATCCATACATTTTGGCAACTGCTCCTGCATTTGTAAGTAATGGTAAATCTTCCTTGTGCGCATATAATTCTAAATTCCATTGTTCACTCACAAATTTGTTGCCTAAAACATGATCAATATGGCAATGTGTATTGATAAGTTTTACTGGTTTTAGGTTTTTGGTTTTAATAAAATCGGTCAACTTAGTTCTCTCAAAATCTTGATAGCAACCAGGGTCAATTATAATGCAATCCTTTGTGTTATCAGAAATAATGTAAGTGTTTTCCTGAAATTGATTAAATGTTAATGCTGTAACTTTCATAGTATATTTTTTACTTTGCAAAGATATGTTAATTAATGTATGAAAACTATAAGATTCATGTGTGGCATCCCTAAAATTCATTTTTATATTTGTGCTATGAGTTTTTCTACATTTATTGTTTTAATAATTATTGGGTTACTTGCAGGAATGTTAAGTGGGTTTGTTGGAGTTGGTGGAGGTATTTTGATGATTCCTTTACTGATGATATTTTTGGGGTTATCACAGTTTGAAGCACAAGGAACGGCTCTTGTTGCAATGTTGCCTCCAATTGGAATTTTAGCTGCAATAAACTATTTTAAATCTGGTTATGTAAAATGGGAATATGCTGTTGTTATAGCTCTTACTTTTGTGGTTGGAGGTTATTTTGGATCTAAACTCTCTTTAAGTTTAAATCCAGAAATTGTAAAAAAAGTATTTGGAGTTGTAATGTTATTTGCTGCAATTAAATTGATTTTCACAAAATGATAGACAAGATAAAACAATTAGTAGAGGATTCATTTGATGAAATTGTTGAGATTAGAAGATACATTCATAAAAACCCTGAATTATCTTTTTATGAACATAAAACTTCTGCTTACATAAAAACCATACTCATAGGTTGGGGAATTTCTTTTACTGAAGATATTGCCGATACTGGTATTGTAGTTTTGTTAGAAGGAAACAATCCAAGTTCAAAAACTCTTGCTTTGCGTGCTGATTTTGATGCTTTACCAATTACTGAGGAAAATGAAATTGATTATTGTTCTGTAAATAAAGGAGTCATGCATGCTTGCGGGCATGATGTGCACACGGCCTCTTTGCTTGGTGTTGTTAAAATATTAAATAACCTAAAACAGGAATGGGAAGGTATCGTGAAGTTTATCTTTCAACCTGCAGAGGAGATGCTTCCTGGTGGAGCTCAGCAAATGATAAAAGATGGTGTGCTTGAAAACCCTAAGGTTGAGAAAATGTTGGGACAGCATGTGTTTCCTGATTTAGAGGTTGGAAAAGTAGGTTTCCGCCCAGGTAAATACATGGCCTCAACTGATGAATTACATATTTGCGTAAAAGGAATTGGTGGGCATGCGGCATTGCCACATAAATATAACAGTCCACTATTAGCAGCTGCCAAATTAATTACTGAACTGGATGAATCTTTTAAAAAAGATAAAGATCATCCTTCTGTTTTGGCAATCGGTTTTGTTGAGGGTTTAGGGTCTACTAATGTTATCCCTGATAAGGTTAAGCTTAAAGGAACTTTGCGCGCAATGGATGAGGATTTTAGAGCTACAGCCCATAAAAGAATGCAAAAAATTGCTTTGGAAGTTGCAAAATACTATGGACTTGAAATTGATTTTGATATCCGAAAAGGCTATCCATCATTAGTTAATGATGTAGTGTTAACTGAAAGCGCTATAGTTTTGGCAAAAGAATATTTAGGCACAGAAAATGTAATTGACTTGCCTATTAGAATGACGGCTGAGGACTTTGCCTATTATTCCCATGAAGTTCCGTCCACTTTTTATCGTTTAGGTACAGCTAATAAAAGTAAAGGTATTACCCATGGCTTGCATACTTCTCGCTTTAATATTGATGAGCAATCATTAAAAATTGGGATGGGATTAATGGCTTACCTGGCTATAAAAAACTAAGATAATTTATTCCCTATTGTATGGAACTCTTCTGAAAAAAGGGCTATTCTTTCTAGTACTTGAGATGAAATAATGATGTCTTCTTTAAAATCTTTTCCGGTAGCATAAACAATTCTTGGTAATTGCATCATGCGCCATTCATTCATGCATATTTGGGTAAGTTGCATTGTAGATAGATAACTTCTTTCTCCTCCTGCAGCACACAATATTCCAAAGAACTTACCAGTTGCTTTTCCAAAACAAGCATCTAATAAAATTTTTAAACTATCATTTACGCTATAACAGTGCACACCCATGCCTATAATGATATTGTCAGCCTCATCCACTTGCTTGGCTAAAGTTTCCATTTCAGGTGTTCCTCCTCTGTGTAATGGTTGCATGGGTATATTCATAGCATCTACAAAAGTAATGTTGTTTCCTTTTGCAATTAGTTCTTCCTTTACAGCTTTGCATAGTAAATAGGAACGGGAGTTCTCAGAAAGAGAACTTGATAATATCAATGTTTTCATTAGTTTGCTACTTTTGAGATAAAGTCAATTCGTAATAATCGTATTTCATTATCAGAAAATTCTTCTTCATCAAATTCAACTCTTGCTTCATCAAAAGAGAATTCTTCTGTTTCTTTAAAAAAGTCATGAATTTCTTCTCTTTCTTCTTCATCCATCATGTCAATTATAATATGGTCAAGATTTAGGCGAGTACCTTTCTCTACAATCTCTTCCATTTCTGTCAGCAAATTCTTAGGAGATAATCCTTTTCCTTTTGCGATATCATCAATGCATAATTTTTTGTCTAATGATTGTATGATGTAAATTTTATTAGAGGATTTAGATGCCACAGTTCTAACTACAATGTCTTGTGGTCGATCAATCTCATGTTCCTCAACATACTCCTTAATAGTAGAGATAAATTCTAAACCATATTTTTTTGCTTTTCCAGTACCTACTCCTTGAACTTGAGCAAGCTCCTCCATAGTTATTGGATACTGATTTGCCATATCAATTAAAGATGGTTCCATGAATAAAATTGCTGGTGGTAGCCCAGCTTTTTTAGCTATTTTCTTCCTTAAATCTTTTAGTATTTTAAATAGCAATGGGTCTGCAGCTTGTCCTTTCTGGTTTCCACTACTGCTAGTAGCAACTGAGTCGTAATCATGATCTTCAGTTATCATAAAACTATAAGGTTCTTTTATGAATTCCTTACCTGCGTCAGTTAATTTTAAAAGTCCGTAACTTTCAATTTCTTTTGTTAGAAGTTGTTTTACATATGCTTGCCTGATTATTGAGTGCCAAAATCCTAATGATTTATCTTTTCCTGTTCCAAATACATCATCAAGTTGCGACATGTTTTGTTTGATAAGAGAGTTGCTTTCTCCCATCATTATCCTTGCCATTTCTTTAGGTTTAAACCTTCCTCTTGCTCCCTCAACTCCTTCAAGCAATAATTTTATAAAATCCTTACCTTCAATCTTTTCTTTAGGATTCTTGCAGTTGTCACACATATCCTCACATTTTACAGCATCAAATTCCTCACCAAAGTAGTGTAATAAATATTTTCTTCTACACATTGATGTTTCGGAAAATGCAATAGTTTCCATGATTAAAAGTCTTCCAACTTCTTGCTCAGCAACAGGTTTTCCTTGTAAGAAATTTTCTAACTTTTCAATATCTTTATAGTCGTAAAAGGTAACTAAGTCCCCCTTTCCACCATCTCTCCCTGCTCTCCCAGTTTCTTGATAATATCCTTCTAAACTTTTAGGAATATCATGATGCACCACAAAGCGAATATCTGGCTTATCAATCCCCATTCCAAAAGCAATAGTTGCAACAATTACATCACAATCATCCATTAAAAATGCCTCTTGATGAGCTACTCTCTTTTTAGCTTCTAATCCTGCATGATAAGGCAAGGCATTAATTCCATTTATTTGTAGTACTTCAGCAATTTCCTCTACTTTTTTTCTACTTAAGCAATAAATAATCCCTGATTCTCCTTTACGGGTATTAATATATTGTATGATTTGTTTTGCGACATCTTTTTTAGGTTGTATTTCATAAAACAGGTTGCTTCTATTAAAGGAGTCAAGAAATAATTTACTATCCAACATGTGTAAATTTTTCATGATATCATGCCTTACTTTTGGTGTTGCAGTTGCTGTAAGTGCAATTATTGGAGCTTGACCAATATCATCAATAATTCTTTTTAGGTTTCTGTATTCTGGTCTGAAATCATGTCCCCATTCTGAGATACAATGTGCCTCATCAATAGCATAGAAACTAATTTTAACTGATCTGAAAAATTCAGTATTTTCCTTTTTCACTAAGGATTCGGGTGCTACATAAAGTAGTTTTGTTTTTCCTGATGCAATATCTTCTTTTACTTGATTAGTCTGAGTTTTTGATAAAGAAGAATTCAAAACATGGGCAATACTTTCATTATGATAATGCCCTCTTAAAACATCAACCTGATTTTTCATTAAAGCAATTAAAGGAGAAACAACAATAGCACATCCATCAGAGATAAGTGCTGGTAATTGATAGCACATTGATTTTCCACCTCCTGTTGGCATGATTACCATGCTGTCATTTCCATCTAGAAGATTTATTATTATTTCTTCTTGATCAGATCTAAAAGCGTTAAACCCAAAGATTTCTTTTAGGTTTTTATGTAGTGTTTCTGTAGATATGCTCATTTATGATAAAAATGTAATACTTTTGTTGCGGTTTTTGTGTGAACGAATATACTACTTTATTTTTATGAAATCTTCAGCTGAAATAAAAAAAATTGCAAAAGAAACAATCTTACTTGAGGTTGATGCTATTTCTAAATTACTAAATAGAATAGAAGATGATTTTGTAAATGTTATCAATTTGATACTTAATGCTAAAGGTAGGCTGATTGTAGTGGGAATTGGGAAGAGTGCAAACATTGCAAATAAGATGGTTGCTACCTTTAATTCTACTGGTCAGCCAGCTATTTTTGTGCATGCAGCTGATGCAATACATGGCGATTTAGGCAATATTCAAAATGGTGATGTAGTGATTTGCATTTCAAAAAGTGGAAATACTCCTGAAATTACAGCTTTACTTCCCCTTATTAAAAATATGGGAAATTCAATTATTGCTTTAGCGGGAAATATGGATTCCTTTTTAGCTAAAGAATCTGATTTTGCATTAGATGTTAGTGTCGAAAAAGAAGCTTGTCCGAATAACTTAGCACCAACATCATCAACAACTGCACAACTAGTAATGGGTGATGCAATTGCAGTTAGTTTGTTAGCGTGCAAAGATTTTACGGATAAGGATTTTGCTCGTTTTCATCCTGGAGGAACTTTAGGTAAGCGTTTATATTTAAAAATATCTGATATTTTGTCAGAAGAAAACAATCCAACAGTTAAAGTTGAGGCATCAATAAATGAAGTAATTATTGAGATTTCAAATAAAAGATTGGGTGCAACTGCTGTAATAGATAATGATGAGTTGAAAGGAATTATTACTGATGGGGATTTGAGAAGGATGCTGGAAAATGGTGCTTCATTCACTGATTTGAAGGCTAATGACATTATGAATGAGTATCCTAAAACAATTTCTAATGATACTTTAGTTTATGATGCATTGCAATTAATGGAAGCAAGTAATATTAGTCAATTAATAGTTATGGATAGCTCAAAATATGTTGGGATAGTTCATCTACATGATATATTAAAAGAAGGAGTAGTTTAAGATGAGCAAACAGGATAAAGAAATGTCATTTTTAGATCATCTGGAAATTTTCAGATGGCATTTAATAAGAGCTGCAGCCGCAATTATGTTTTTTGCAATTATTGCTTTTATGTACAAGGATATTGTTTTTGATGTAATCCTTCTAGGTCCAAAAGACCCAAACTTCCTAACTTACAAAGTGCTTTGCAATATCTCTCGTTTCTTAGGTTTTGAAGATGCTTTATGCTTAACAGAATCCCCTTTTAGTTTGATGAATATTAGTATGAGTGGTCAGTTTTCTGCCCATATAACCACTTCTATTTTTGCAGGATTTATTTTTGCATTCCCTTATGTTTTTTGGGAAATGTGGCGTTTTTTAAGACCTGCTTTGCATGATGGAGAAACAAAGTTAGCTAAAGGAATTGTATTTTTCAGTTCATTACTATTTATGTTTGGTATAGTGTTTGGTTATTATGTTGTTGCTCCTTTATCAGTTAACTTTTTAGGTTCGTATCAAGTGAGTAGCACAGTTGCAAATCAGATAAGTTTAACTTCATTTATTTCTACAGTAACAACAGTTAGTTTTGCTAATGGAATAATATTTGAGTTGCCTATTTTGGTTTATTTCTTAACTAAAATTGGTTTATTGACTCCTGAATTTATGCGAGTGTACCGTAAGCACGCAATGGTTGTTACTCTTATTTTATCAGCAATTATTACACCACCAGATGTAACATCACAGATATTAGTTTCATTGCCTTTAATTGTACTTTATGAGATGAGTATTAAGATTTCGGCAAGGGTTATTAAAAATCAAGAAAAAGCAAACGCATGATTTTAAGAGCAGATAAAATAGTAAAGTATTACGGGAAACGAGCAGTAGTTAAAGGTGTTTCAGTTGAGGTAAAGCAAGGTGAGATTGTTGGGCTTTTAGGACCAAATGGAGCAGGTAAAACTACCTCATTCTATATGATGGTTGGATTGGTAAAACCAAATGAAGGGAATGTTTTTTTAGATGATGTAAATATCACAAAACTACCTATGTATAAGCGAGCTCAAATGGGTGTTGGTTATTTAGCACAAGAGGCATCAGTTTTCAGAACAATGAGTGTAGAGGATAATATTTTGGCTGTACTTGAAATGACAGCTTTAAGTAAGAAGGAGCAAAAGGAAAAATGTGAATCTTTGCTTGATGAATTTACCTTACAACATGTGCGTAAGAATATGGGGGGATTACTCTCAGGAGGAGAGAGAAGAAGAACAGAGATTGCAAGAGCTTTAGCCACTAACCCCAAGTTTATTTTGCTTGACGAACCATTTGCAGGTGTTGATCCTATTGCTGTTGAGGATATTCAGCAGATAGTCGCTGCTTTAAAAGAAAAGAATATTGGCATTTTGATTACTGACCATAATGTGCATGAAACTCTAAAAATTACAGATAGAGCATATCTTTTGTTTGAAGGAAATATCCTAAAACAAGGTACTGCTGAGGAGTTAGCAGCTGATGAGCAAGTAAGAAAAGTTTACTTAGGTAAGAATTTTGAGCTTAGAAAATAATTATATTTCCTCTAAAGTAAATTCGTAAGATTCCATAATTTGATTGCAAAGCATTTTTTTGCAAGCTTCATCAACCTTATTACTAGCAATTGCTTTACTATCCGCTTCAATTTGAAGTGTAATGTGTTTTCCAATTCTTACATTTCCAATTTCTGATAAACCAACATTTCCCATACTAGAACTTACTGCTTTTCCTTGTGGGTCTAATAATGTTTTAAGTGGCATTACATCTATCTCGGCTGTGAACTTCATAATTATAGTATATTATTTAATAGTGATAAAATCAGGTACAAAATTACAATAAAAGGAATAGCAGCAAACTGAAATACAAAGAATAATATTACGGCTGATAAAATAAGTAGCATTCTAAATATATTTAAGCGAGAACTGATGCTCTTTTCATTGCTAATCTTTAAAGAAAATAAAGGCATTTCTACTACTAAGAGTATAGGCATAATTACAGCTAAGATCGCAAGTAATTTTATGTCAGCAAACATTGGGAATACCTCAAAATTAATATGAGGTATTGCTGCAATAAAAATAGCAAGTGCAGGAGTTGGTAATCCAATAAATGAAGTGGTTTGTCTAGTGTCAATATTAAAATTAGCCAAGCGATAAGCTGAGAAAATTGGAATTAATAGCGCTAATGAGGCAGGGTATAAAAGCACATCATTTGTCATGGAGTGTTTTAGTATTGTTCCATTACTCAGGTAAAACATTAAATGAAAAAGAATAAATCCTGGGGCTACCCCAAAAGTTACCATGTCAGCCATGGAATCCAGTTGTTTGCCGAGATCGCCACTTACCTTTAATAGGCGAGCTGCTAGTCCGTCAAAAAAATCAAAGAAAGCTCCAGCAAAAATACAGAGTGATGCCATTGTGAGGTCGCCTTGAAAAGCAAAAATTATTGCAAAAAGCCCACAAGTTAAGTTGGCTAGAGTTATGAGATTAGGAATATTTCTTTTTATTGCATTCATATTCAGCAAAAATATGATAATATTTGTAAAACTTATGAGAAAACTACTTTTAGCATTGTTAAGCGGATTACTGTTGGCATTTTCATGGGCAGAGCTTGGTATATTTCCTTTTCTGTTTTTTGCGTTTTTACCCTTATTAATGGTAGAAGATGAATTGAATAATTCAAATGACAAGAAGAAGGGAAGAAAAGTATTTTGGTCTTCTTTTTTAGCCTTCTTTATTTTTAATGCGATTACTACTTATTGGGTGTATCACGCTACATTATTTGGTGCAATTGCTGCTTTTATTGTAAATGCAACTTTAATGTCTACTGCTTTTTGGTTGTTTCATAAAGTAAAAAGCGCTACTACTAATCGTTTGGGTTATTTGTCCTTTATTGTTCTTTGGATATCTATTGAATATCTTCATTTAAACTGGGATTTATCTTGGCCTTGGCTTACTTTGGGGAATGCTTTTGCAAATGTGCCTGATCTTGTTCAGTGGTATGAGTTTACAGGCTTTTTAGGAGGTTCTCTTTGGGTGCTTTTTATCAATGTGCTGCTCTTTAGCTTATACATTTCTGCTGAAAAAAAGAAAGCAATGCTGTTGCCTTTACTAGTTTTATTGTTGCCTCTTTTTGTTTCTTATCATATGTATTCAAATTTTGAAACTGAGAATGAAGACACATTAAAAGTGCTGATTGTTCAGCCAAATATTGATCCTTATACTGATAAATTCAATGTTGGATACGAAAAGCAATTAGCTGATTTTATTACGCTCTCGAAAACAAAATTAACAGCTGAAACTCAGCTTCTAATTGGTCCTGAAACTGCATTGCTTGAAGGGATTTGGGAAAATAAATTGGAAGCAACTTATAGTGTAAGGAAGTTTAGGGAGTTGCAAAAGGAATTTCCAAAGTTGAATGTAATTGTTGGTGCTAGCACAATGAAAATGTTTGGTCATGGCGAGAGCAAAACTACCACTGCTCGCCAGGTTAGAAATGAAAAAATCTATTATGATGCTTATAATTCAGCAATTTTTATTCCTGATAGTGGATTGGTTGAGGTGTATCATAAAACAAAACTAGTGCCTGGAGTGGAGAAAATGCCTTTTCCATACCTACTTGATCCGTTAGCAAAATTGGCTGTTGATTTGGGCGGGATGAGTGGGTCTTTAGGAAGTTCTAATACCCTACATAATTTTAAGGTTGATGGTGTGAATGTTCGCCCTTTAATTTGTTATGAAAGTATTTATGGAGAAATGAATATTGAAAATTCAGATTTGATTACGATCATTACAAATGATGGCTGGTGGAAGAATACTGCAGGATATAAACAACATTTTTCTTATGCTAGTTTGAGGGCTATTGAACAAAGAAAAGTAATTGTGCGTTCAGCTAATACAGGTATTTCTGGTGTGATTTCATCTAATGGTGAAATACTGCAAGAAACTAATTGGGATGAGGCAATTTGTATTGCTGCTGATGTAAAGTTGAATAGTAAATCAACTTTCTATGCTCAGTTTGGAAATTATATCGGAAGGATAAGTGTTTTTGTAGCCTTTATGCTGATGACAGTAACTTTTGTAAAAGGAAAGTTGAGAAAATAAAAACCCACTCTTTTCAGAATGGGTTTTAATTATTTTGTAAAATAATAATTTATTCTTCTGTTGTTTCTTCTTCCTCAGTTAAGTCAATATTGATTTCAATTACAGTATCAACCTCACCTTCTATATCAATATTTTCAATCACTGTATCTACCATGCTGTCAATGTTTAAGTTTTCATCTTCAACTTTAATTTCAACTCTTATTTCTTTTTTTACTTCTGTTGAGCATTCAGTTTTGCAACAATTTCCCATAAATAAGTACCCTAGTATTCCTATGATAAGAATCCATGTTAGTGGCTTTTCAAATTTTCCCATAATATTTTTTGTGTTGGTTAGTTGTGGCTAAATTAGTAAAAATAAACTACTTCAAATTTTTAGGTATGATACAAACAGGAATAGCATTCATTTTGTGTTGGTTAGCCCTGTTAAGTTGTGTGTAAATTTTAAGCACTTCTCTTTTTCTTATATTAAGAGTGTTTTTGTCACCATCAAATTGCATTGCCCATTCAAGTTCAGGGTAAGTAGCTCCAATCTGATCTTCATCAGTTTTATCATTTCCCCAAAGTCCGTCAGTTGGTGGTGCAATTAGAATATTATTATTAATGCCTAGTTCTTTTCCAAGTATATATACTTCCGATTTTAACAAATCAGCAATAGGACTTACATCTACTCCCCCGTCTCCATATTTGGTAAAAAAACCAATTCCAAAATCCTCAACCTTGTTGCCTGTACCAAGTACAAGTGAATTATTTGCTTGTGCAAAATAATAAAGAGTCGTCATCCTGAGTCTTGCTCTTGTATTTACCAAAGCAAGTTCGTGAGTGTTTTCATTATTTGGTAGCTGGGAAATAAATCCATCATATACTGTGGTAAGATTAAGTTCTGTTGAACTCACATTTTGGAAATTCTTTTTTAACCAGTTGATATGCTCTTTTCCTCTTTCAACTTGTTCTTTCTGTTGATGAATTGGCATTTCAACACAGATTAATGGTAAACCTGTTTTTGCTACAAGTGTTGAGGTTACTGCCGAGTCAATGCCTCCTGAAATTCCAATTACAAAACCTTTTGACACTGATGATTTAGCATAATCTGTAAGCCAATTAGAGATGTGAGTAATTACTGCTGTTGTTTTCATAATTGTTTGCAAATGTAATGCAAAACTTATTACTTTTGCCCTATGAAACCTATAGTCTTATTTCTCTCTATTACTCTTGTTGCTTTTTTACTAGCATCATTAATTCTTTCTTATTTTCCTGAGGATAAAAAAGCGGAGTTAAAAGTAAACAGATTTGAACAGGAATTGTTTTTTATTACTACTGACAATCTGATTGAAAAATCAAATTCTTGGGATACTATTTTCGGTTCTTTTCCTGAGGTTTTCGCTACACAGATTATGAATAGTTCTCAATTGACTACTGCTCAGTATTATGATGAGTTGCTAGCTTTTACTCAGCATAAAGATATGCGTGAAGCCTATGATTCTACTGTTGTTGTTTTTGATGATTTAAGTGAATTTGAACATATTTTGGAATTGGCATTTGGGCAATTTACTAATGAGTTTCCTTCTTATCCTCTTCCTGAGATAACTACTTTTTTTGGTGGATTTAATTATGGTGTAGTAACCTATGATAATAATATAGCAATAGGTTTAGAGAATTTTTTAGGTACAAATAGTAAGTTTTATCAGTTTTTAGGAGATCCTGAGTATTTAAGATTTCAAAAACAAAAAAAGTTTATTCCCTCCAATGTGATGGAAGTTTGGTTTAATGAGCATTTTCAAAAATATCTTGGAGGTAGAGATTTACTTTCTCAAATAATACATAAAGGTAAGGCTATGTATTTTATTGATAAAATGCTTGTTGACATTTCTTTAGAAGATAAGTTTCGTTTTACAAAATCTCAGATGGATTGGGTTATTGAAAATGAAGCAAGTATATGGGAATTTTTAGTACATGAAGATATGCTTTTTTCAAAGAAAGAAATAGAATTTAGGTCATTTGTGAATTATGCTCCTTTTGCCAAAGGGATGCCTCAAGAAGCTCCTGGTAGAGTTGCTTATTATATTGGCTATAAAATGGTAAATGAGTATATGGATAATAATAAAATTGATATTGAGGAATTGATGTATTTAACAGATTCCAGAAAGTTTTTGCAGGAATCAAAATACAAACCCACAAAATAAAATTATGAAACAAACTTTAAAATTTGAAGTTGAGTTAGATGAAAATCATTTACCAACAAATATAAAAATGGATGCAACTGGTGGTGGTGCAGATGAGGATAATATCAAAGCATTAATGATATCAGCTTGGGCTGCAAAAACTAAGGAAACTTTGCGTATTGATTTATGGACAAAAGATATGCCTGTTAATGAGATGTTTATAATGTATCATCAGACTATGATGGGGATGGCAGGCAGTTTGGAAAAAGCAACAGGACATGATAAACTTGCTGGTGCTTTACGAGACTATTGTGAGTTTTTTGCTGAGCAAACAAAGATTAAAGGGTAATTACCTTACCTCTTTAAAATGTGGATTAAGCTTTTCAATATAGTCTGCAATTTCTTGCGTTCCCATTTTCTTTTCAGCTGAGGTGACAAATGTTTCTGGGAGTTCTTCCCATTCTTTTTGCATCTCACTTTTGTACGCTTCAATTTGTTTATTGAGGGCTACCTTCCCAAGTTTATCTGCTTTGGTAAATATTATTACAAACGGAATTCCTTTTTCGGCTAGCCACTGCATAAATTCTTGATCAATAGCTTGTGGTTTGTGCCTGGAATCAACTAATACGAACAGGCACATTAAATTTGTTCTATTTGTCAAGTAATTGCTAATCATATCATGAAACTGAGCCCTCAATGATTTAGGAATCTTTGCGTAACCAAATCCTGGTAAATCAACTAAATACCATTCTTTGTTAATTAGAAAATGATTTATTAATTGTGTTTTCCCTGGCTTTCCTGATGTTTTGGCAAGATTTCTGTGGTTAACTAATGCGTTTATCAAAGATGATTTCCCGATATTTGACCTTCCAATAAATGCGTATTCTGGCATTTTTGGAGCAGGACAAATTCTGTAATCACTATTACTAATTACAAATTCTGCAGTTTTAATCTTCATGATTAGTTAAAATCTTTTTTTAAGAAATTCTAGTACTAACTCACTAAATCTTTTTGGGTGTTCCCACATTGCAGCATGTCCGCATAATGGAATCCAATTGAGTTCAGAGTCAGGCAGTAGTTTGTGGAATTCCTCAGCCACATGAGGTGGAGTTACTTTGTCTTCAGCTCCCCATATTAATGACACAGGCTTATTAATATTTGGGATATCTTCAGCCATATTGTGCCTAATAGCAGACTTAGCATATCCTAATAGTTTTAGGATTGACATTCTATTGTTTGCAATTTCAAATACTCTATCTACTAAGTCGTCAGTTGCTACTTTTGGGTCGTAAAATACTTCTTCTGTTTTTACTCTTATATAGTCTTTATCTCCTCTTCTTGGAAAAGAATTTCCCATTGAACTTTCAAATAAACCTGAACTTCCAGTTAAAATTAAACCATCTACTTTTTCAGGATGATCTTTTGCAAATATTAAACCGATATGTCCTCCCATAGAATTTCCCATTAGTACTGCGCTTTCTAATCCTAAATGCTCCATGAATGCATAAAGGTAATCACTAAGTCCTCTTACTGACACTTTAAGTAATTTACCTTCAAATAACTTAAGATCTAAGCCATAAACCTTGTACTCCTCAGAAATATAATCTACCATTTCACCAAAGTTCTCCACACCACCCATTAAACCATGTAGCAAGATGATTGGTTGTCCTTTAGTTCCTTCTTCAAGCCATTTAAATTTTCCCTCTTCCTTAACCATGTTTAGTTGTAGATTTTAGATTGCAAATAAACGAAAATATTTGTTAATAGCAACCCCTAGGTTAAATTGAGCTCAAAACAAGGTGTTGTGGTGGAAGTTATCAACAAAGTGGGGTTAAGTGGGGAATAGTGGGGTTTATTCGTATATTAGCACCCAGATTTAAACAAGAACAAAGTGATTAATATAATTGGAACATACGAATGTAAAGCAGATGCCAAAGGGCGTGTAATGTTTCCTTCTGCTTTAAAAAAGCAGTTGCAAAAAGTGCTTGGAGATGGTTTCGTAATTAAACGTTCAGTTTTTAATCAGTGTTTGGAGATTCATCCTATGCAAGAATGGAATGAAGTTGTTGGGCAAGTAAATAAGTTGAATCGTTTTGTTAAAAAGAATAATGATTTTATCAGATCCTATATGGCTGGATTGAAAGTAGTTGATGTAGATGGTTCTGGTAGGTTCTTAATTCCTAAGGATTTATTGTCTTTTGCTGGATTGCAAAAACAAATTGTCCTTTCATCATCAGTAAATATGATTGAGATTTGGGATAAAGATAAATATGAAAGTTCAGTGGCTGAATCTTTAAAGGATTTTGGTGATTTAGCTGAAGAGGTGATGGGTAATCAACCATTAGACAGATCGGATGGGATATCATAGTCCAGTATTGTTAAACGAATGTATTGAAGGGTTAAATATAAAGCCCACAGGAATTTATGTTGATGTCACTTTTGGTGGTGGTGGTCATTCTAAAGAAATAATGAAACATCTGGATGGAGGTAAATTATTTGCGTTTGATCAGGATGCTGATGCACATAAAAATAATTTGGAGCAAGATGGGTTTAAATTGATTGATGCAAACTTTAGCTATCTAAGGAATTTTTTAAGAATGGAAGGGGTGAGAAAAGTTGATGGAATTCTAGCTGATCTGGGAGTTTCTTCTCATCAATTTGATGTTGCTGAAAGAGGTTTTTCTACTCGATTTGAAGGAGAATTGGATATGCGAATGAACCCTAAATCTGATTTATCGGCAAAGGAAATAGTAAATGATTATTCTGAAGAAAATTTGGCTAATGTTCTTTATAAATATGGAGAGTTAAAAAACTCAAGAAGAATAGCCAAGGAAATTGTAAACGCAAGACAAGTTGAAAAGATAAATACTACTACCGAACTTATTGTTGTAGTTGCAAAAATAGTTCCTGAAAAATATAGAAATCAGTTTCTGGCTCGAATTTTCCAAGCTATTAGAATAGAAGTGAATGATGAGATTGTTGCTTTGGAGGAAATGCTTTTAAGTGCAGTAGATATGTTAAACCCTGGAGGAAGATTGGTAGTGCTTTCTTATCATTCTTTAGAGGATAGATTGGTTAAAAACCTAATGAAGAAAGGGAATTTGGAAGGAAATGCAGAGAAAGATTTTTTTGGGAATCCGATTAAAGATTTAAAAGCAATAAATAGAAAAGTAATTGTTGCTACTGCTGATGAGATTAAACAAAATTCAAGAGCAAGAAGTGCAAAATTAAGAATAGCTGAAAAATCAAATGACAACTAAAAAAGACACATCAAATACACTTATCTCAATTATGAGGGGTGAGTTTATTGCTGAAGAAAGCAATAGAAAATATGTGCCTTTTTTATTAATGATAGTTTTTTTGGTTTTGGTAAATATCAGTTCTTCTTTCCAAGCAGAAAAATTATTAAAGCAATCTATTTCATTAGAAAAAGAAGTAGCTGATTTAAGGTTGGTTTATATTACTACAAAATCTGATTTGATGAGTATGTACAGGAGGTCTGTAATTGAAAATATTGTGAATGACCAAGGCTTAAAAACATCATTAACTCCTCCCATAATCATTGAAAAATAGTGAAGAAAACTACAAAAAATAGCAATTTAAGAATCATAGGACTTTACTTATTCGTGTTCCTTCTTGCTGTTGGTGTAGTTGTTAAAATTGTAAAAGTTCAGCAGTTTGATGAATTGATTAACACTACTAGTCAGCCAAGGTTTTTTACAGTTGAAGCCCCAAGAGGAAATATATTAGCTGATGATGGATCTTTACTTGCAATTTCAATGCCACTCTATAAAATTTATCTGGATTTAAGTGTGATAAGCAAAGTGCTTTTTGATAAGCATATTGTTGAGATGTCTGAGGGTTTGAGTGATTTGTTTGCTGATAAATCTGCTGAGGAATACGAACGGTTTTTAAGATTGGCTAAAAAATCAAGAAAAAATAAATATGTCCTTTTGAAATTGAAGGTTACACACAATGAATTAAAAGTTTTGCAAAGTCTTCCTGTATTTAAATTGGGACAAAATAGAGGAGGGTTAATAGTAGAGCAAAGGCCTCATAGAGAAGTGCCTTTTGGTTTGCTTGCACAAAGAACTGTTGGTGTTTTAAGAGATGTAAATCCAGTTGGCATTGAGGTGGCTTTTAATCAAGTATTATCTGGAGTTGATGGTCAGCATTTAAAAAGAAAAATTGCACAAGGAGCTTGGGTTCCTCAAGACTCAGAGGGGAATAGTTTACCAAAAGCTGGTAGAGATATTTTAACAACTATCAATATTGACATGCAGGATGTTGCTGAAAAATCATTGGAACAAACCTTAATAAAAGAAAATGCAGATTGGGGTTGCGTAATAATGATGGAGGTAAAAACAGGTGAAGTGAAGGTTATTGCAAACTTGCGTAAAGATACTTCTGATAGAGTAAGTGAGTATTTTAATTATGCAATAGCTCAGCATGATGCGCCTGGATCAACTTTTAAATTAGCATCTATAATTGCTGGATTAGAGGATGGAAAGTTTACAGTAAATGATTCTGTGAATTTGCAAAAAGGTAGAACAAAATATTATGATAGAGTAATGAGGGACTCTCCGCATAATTTTAAAAATGTAACGATTAAAAAAGCGTTTATTATTTCCTCTAATGTTGGGGTTTCAAAAATTATAAATGATAATTATAAGAAAAATCCTACTGAGTATACTGATCGAATTTATAAAATGGGATTAAGCACACCACTAAATTTGGAATTACCATTTCCTGATGATGGTTTAAGAATGCCAATCCCAAATAAAAGAGGTTGGTCAGGGGTTACTTTACCATGGATGTCCACTGGGTATGAAATGGCATTAACGCCTCTTCATATGCTAACTTTTTACAATGCAATTGCCAATAATGGTAAAATGATGAACCCAATTTTTACTAAAGCCATAATGATGGGTGGAAATATTATTGAAGAAAAAAGCCCTGTTGTTGTAAACCCTTCTATTTGCTCAGAATCAACAATAAAAGAAATTTTGCCTTTGTTGGTAGGTGTAGTTGAAGAAGGAACAGCTATAAATATCCGTACCGATAAATACAAAATTGCTGGTAAAACAGGGACAACAGTTCTGAATTATGCTGGTAGAAAGGAAGATGTGGAGAAAAAGTACCAAGCTTCTTTTGCTGGATTTTTTCCAGCTGATAATCCAAAATATTCCTGCATAGTTGTAATTAATAATCCAAAGAATGGCCAGGTATACGGAGGGAAAGTTGCTGCTCCCATCTTTAAAGAGTTAGCTGATAAAGTCTATGCGCTTGATTTGGATATTCATAATCCGATTATTAGTACTGATGCATTTACAAATCTTCCAAAAGTAAAACAAGGTAAGACTTTTGATGCAAATCACATTTTGACTGAACTTAATATTTCTACACAAAATACTGAATCAAATTGGATGGTATCTCAAACATCAAAATCAGAAGTAAAGCTAATTGTAAGAAAAATTGAAGAGGATTTGCAAAGAGGAAAGATGCCAAACTTGAAAGGAATGAATTTGAAAGATGCAGTCTATTTGCTAGAAACATATGGTTTAAATGTAAGTGTTGAGGGGTTTGGGTCGGTTGTTAATCAGTCGATTAAAAATGGGTTTAAGTTCAAAAAAGGAAACGTAATTAAATTAGAATTAGCTTAATGAATTTACAAGATATTCTATATAAAGTAAGTATTGATAAAGTAGTTGGTTCTACTGATATTGAAATTTCAAACATTGCTTTTGACTCAAGAAAGGTTAATGTTAATGGATTATTTGTTGCTATAAATGGAACTATTTCTGATGGTCATCAATTTATAGATAGTACCATTGAAAAAGGTGCAATTGCAATTATTGTTGAGCAAATTCCTGCTAATATTAATGAAGATATAACTTATATTAAAGTTGAAAACTCCCATGACGCCCTGGGAATTATTGCAAGTAATTTTTATAACAATCCATCTGATAGAATAAAATTAGTTGGCGTTACTGGGACAAATGGAAAAACAACAATTGTTAGTTTATTGCATCAATTGTTTGGATTTTTGAATGTAAAAGTAGGCATGCTTTCTACAATTCAGAATAAAATTATTGAGAAGGTGATTCCATCTACACTTACAACTCCTGATGCTTTACAGATAAACTTTTTGCTAAGTGAAATGTTAGATAAAGGTTGTGAGTATTGCTTTATGGAAGTGAGTTCACATGCACTTTTGCAAGGAAGGGTTAATGGTTTGAAGTTTGCTGGAGGAGTTTTTACAAATCTTTCGCAAGATCATTTAGATTATCACAACACTTTTTCTGAATACCGAGATGTGAAAAAATTATTTTTTGATGCTTTACCAAAAGGTGCTTTTTCATTAGTTAATAAAGATGATAAAAACGGCATGAAAATGCTTGAAGGAACAAAATCGAATAAGCTTACTTATTCTCTAAAATCAATTGCTGATTATAAATGTAGAGTTTTAGAGAATCAGTTTGAGGGTATGTTATTGCAAATTAATAAAGTTGATGTTTGGGTAAAATTGATAGGTGATTTTAATGCTTACAATATTCTTTCTGTTTACGCTATATCTAAGCAATTTGGTTTTGAAGATTATGATGTGCTTACAGCTTTAAGTATGCTAAATTCTGCTGAAGGAAGGTTTCAGTTTATTCGATCAGAAAATCAAATTACTGGGATAGTTGATTATGCTCATACTGATGATGCTTTAAAGAATGTACTTTCTACAATTAATAATATCAGAAGTAATTCAGAACAGTTGATTACTGTAATTGGCTGTGGTGGAGATAGAGATAAAAGTAAAAGGCCACTAATGGCAAAAGTTGCTTGTGACTTAAGCACTCAAGTTATTTTAACTTCTGACAATCCGAGATCAGAAAGTCCTGATGCAATAATTGATGATATGCTTGCAGGATTGGATCCTGTGCAAAATAAGAAAGTACTTGTTATTTCTGATAGAAAACAAGCAATTAAAACTGCTTGCAGATTGGCAAATGATGCCGATATAATCCTTGTTGCAGGAAAAGGACATGAAAAATATCAAGAAATTAAAGGAGAAAAATTTCTTTTTGATGATATGGAAGAACTAAAACAATCACTAAATATAATTAAAGACTAATGTTATACTATTTATTTGAATATCTACAAAGTGCATATGATTTCCCTGGGGCAGGTTTGTTCCAGTATATCTCTTTTCGTGCTGCTATGGCAGTGATTACATCCTTGTTAGTCTCCTTAGTTTTTGGAGGAAAAATCATCAGGTTTATCCAAAGAAAACAAATTGGTGAGGAGGTCAGAACTTTGGGTTTAGCAGGGGAGGAGAGTAAGAAAGGAACTCCAACTATGGGGGGGCTCATTATTTTGGGTGCAATATTGATTCCCACTTTATTATTTACGAAACTGGATAATATCTATATCCAAATTATGCTAGTTTCTACCATATGGCTAGGCGCTATCGGTTTTATTGATGATTATATTAAAGTATTTAAGAAAGATAAAGAAGGTTTGGCAGGTAGGTTTAAAGTATTAGGGCAAATTGGAATAGGATTAATTGTTGGAATAGTGATGGTATTTCATTCTGATATAGTGGTGAAAGATGAAGTAAGTTTATCATCAGAAACGGAAGTTGTTGGCTCAGTTAGTTTGGCTCAGAAATCATCTAAAACAACTACTCCATTCTTTAAAAATAATGAATTTGATTATCAGTCATTAACATCTTGGATGGGTAATACGGCAAAAGATTACGCTTGGATTTTATTTGTTTTGATAGTTGTTGTAATTGTTACAGCGGTAAGTAATGGAGCAAACATGACGGATGGTTTAGACGGTTTAGCTACAGGAACTTCAGCAATTATTGGGGCTACTTTGGCGCTTTTTGCTTATGTGTCGGGTAATATTATTGCAGCTGATTATTTAAATATTATGTACATCCCAGATACGGGAGAACTTGTAATCTACATGTCTGCTTTTGTTGGGGCTTGTGTCGGTTTTATGTGGTATAATTCTTACCCAGCTCAGGTTTTTATGGGGGATACAGGTTCTTTGGCTCTTGGTGGGATAATAGCTGTTGTTGCTATTTTAATCCGTAAGGAATTATTGATTCCAATTTTATGTGGGGTGTTTTTGGTTGAAAACTTATCCGTGATAATGCAAGTTGGTTATTTCAAATATACAAAGAAGAAATTTGGGGAGGGTAAGCGAATATTTAAAATGGCTCCACTACATCATCATTATCAGAAATTAGGGATGCATGAAAGTAAGATTGTTACTCGATTTTGGATAGTTGGAATTATGCTTGCAGTAATAACAGTTGTTACTCTTAAATTAAGATAATGGTAAAAAGAATAGTCGTTTTAGGAGCAGGAATTAGTGGAGTAGGAGCGGCTGTTTTAGCAAAGAAAAAAGGGTTTGAAGTTTTTGTTTCTGATAAAGGAAAAATTACTGAAGATAATAAAAAAGTTCTTTTAAATAATGAGATTGATTGGGAAGAAAACAATCACACTTTTGATAAAATTTTAAATGCTGATGAAGTAATTAAAAGTCCAGGAATCCCTGATAGTTTTGAGCTAATTCAGAACCTTAAAAATGCAAAAACTCCTTTGATTTCGGAAGTAGAATTTGCTTTTAGATATACTAAAGCAAAAATTGCAGCTATCACAGGAAGTAATGGAAAAACAACTACCTCTTTGCTTTTAGGACATGTGCTAAAAAATGCTGGATATGATGTTTTAGTAGCAGGTAATGTTGGGGTTAGCTTTGCTCTATCAATTGCCGAAAGGGATTACGATTATATCGTTCTGGAATTAAGCAGTTTTCAACTTGATGGAATAAAAAATTTTAGAAGTGATGTAGCAATTTTACTAAATATTACTCCTGATCATTTGGATAGATATGATTACAGACTAGAAAATTATTCAGCATCAAAATTCAAAATCACAGAAAATCAGCAAGAACAAGATTTCCTGGTTTATAATGCAGATGATGAAATTGTAAAAGAAATTAAAACTAAAGCAAAAAAGTTACCAATCTCATTTATAAACAAACAAAAAGAAGGAGGATTTTTAAATAAGAATGAATTAATAATTAAATTAAATAATAATACTATGACAATGCAAGAATTAGCCTTACAAGGCAAACACAACATCTTCAATTCAATGGCTGCTGCTATGGCTGCAAGAGTTTTTGAAGTTAAAGATTCAGTAATCAGACAATCAATGATAGACTTTCAAAATGTAGAACACAGATTGGAATATGTGCTAACAGTACATGGGATTGATTTTATTAACGATTCAAAAGCTACTAATGTAAATGCATGTTGGTTTGCATTAGAAAGTATGACTAAAGGTGTAGTGTGGATAGTTGGGGGGGTTGATAAAGGAAATGATTATTCTGAGTTAGCGGAAATGGTTGATGAAAAAGTAAAAGCAATTATTTGCTTAGGAGAAAACAACCAGAATATAATAGATGCTTTTAAAGATAAGGTAGATACTATCGTTCAGGCATCAACAATGTCAGAAGCGGTAAATCAATCTTATAGCTTAGCAAACAAAGGTGAAACTGTTTTGCTTTCTCCAGCTTGTGCAAGTTTTGATTTGTTTGCCAATTATGAGGATAGAGGGGTTCAGTTTAAAAAGTCTGCAAGAACACTGTAAGTGAGTTCAGTCTTTGGAAATATAAAATTTAAAGGTGATAAAATCATCTGGGCAATTGTAATTTTACTTTCATTATTCTCAATAATGGTTGTGTATTCAGCTGCTGGATGGTCTGATTTAATTAGTCATATTCCAAAATTATTAATAGGACTTTTTGCAATGTATGTTGTGCATTTAATTCCGTTTAAATACTTTTCAAAGTTAGGGCAATTAGGTTATTTTACGAGCTTATTATTACTCGTTTTAGTGTTGGTGATTGGTGTTACTGTAAATGGTGCGTCAAGGTGGATAAACATAGTTGGTTTACAGTTTCAGCCTTCTGATGTTGCGAAACTAACAGTTATTTTATTTATGGCTCGTCAGATTAGTGTAAATAGAGATAATCTATCTGGATTTAAGGAATTTTTTTGGTATGTTTTAGCACCACTGGTCATAGTGTGCTTGCTAATATTACCTAATAATTTTTCTACATCAGCTTTAGTTTTTATAAATGGTTTGGTTTTAATGTTTGTAGGGAAAATCAGATTTCAATTTATAGCGAAAGTTTTAGGAATGGCATTAATAGGAGTATTTATTATTTATGCTTCTGCAAAATGGACTCCTTTAGGAACTAGCGTTATGCCTAGGTCTGCTACTTGGGTAAGCAGGGTTGATAATTTTTTATTGGCAGGAGATGAACAGCAAATGGATAAAGATTATCAACAAACGCAAGCTTTGGTTGCAATCCAGAATGGTGGTATTTATGGGGTTGGTCCTGGAAAAAGTACACAAAGAAGTATATTGCCTTATTCTTACTCTGATTTTATTTATGCTATAATTTTGGAAGAGTATGGTTTGATTGGAGGTGTTTCTGCCATTTTATTTTATCTGATTTTACTTTTTCGAGCAGTGCGAATTTCCTTAAAATCAGAAAGTGTTTTTGGTAGTTTAGTTGCAATTGGATTGATGTTTTCTTTAGTGTTTCAGGCTTTTATAAATATGTTAGTTTCAGTAGAAATTATGCCAGTAACTGGGCAGACTTTACCTTTAATAAGTATGGGGGGGACATCAATAGTTTTTAGTTGTATAGCAATAGGAATAGTTTTAAGTATTAGTAGAGATTCAATAGAAGGAGAATATGAAAAATCTTAAAGTGATTATTAGTGGAGGTGGTACTGGAGGACATATATTTCCTGCCATAGCAATTGCGAAAGCAATAGAAAATAAAGTGCAAAATGTAGAGTTTCTTTTTGTAGGTGCAGAGGATAGAATGGAGATGGAGAAAGTCCCTGCTGCTGGCTATAAAATAATAGGGCTTTGGATAAGTGGCTTGCAAAGAAAATTGGATAAACGAAATTTGCTTTTTCCTTTTAAAGTGATTCATAGTATATTTAAAGCAAAGAATATTGTAAAAGAATTTAAGCCAGATTTAGCAATAGGTACTGGTGGCTATGCTAGTGCGCCACTGCTTTATGCAGCTGCTAAAAAAGGCATTCCAACTGTTATTCAGGAGCAGAATTCTTATCCTGGGATTACAAATAGAATTTTAGCAAAACATGTGCAGAAGATATGTGTAGCATATGATGAGATGGAACGCTTTTTTCCAACTGAGAAATTGATTGTCACAGGAAATCCTATCCGTGAGGGTATTTTAGATTTTAATAATAAAGTAACAGATGGACAAGTGAAATTTAATATTGACAAAACAAAACCAACTGTTTTAGTTGTGGGTGGTAGTTTGGGTGCTTTAACGATTAATAATGCAATTGCAGAAAACATCAATCAGATAAAAAATATGGATGTAAATCTGATTTGGCAAACTGGAATTTCTTATCAAGATAAAGCTCAAAATTTCATCACGGATGTTAATACAAAAGGGATTAATGCTTATACATTTATTAAGGAAATGGATTTGTCTTATGCTGCTGCTGATGTAATTATTTCAAGAGCTGGAGCGATTGCTATTTCAGAATTGTGTTGTGTTGGCAAGCCAATTATATTGGTTCCATCTCCAAATGTTGCAGAAAATCATCAGTATAAAAATGCACAATCGCTAGTTAATAAGAATGCCGCATTGCTTGTAGAAGATGCTGATGCAAGCCGTAAACTTGTAAGTACTCTGGAGGAGTTGATCAAAAATGAAGATTTAAGAACTTCTTTAAGTAGTAATATTAAAAAAATAGCCGTAACTGATGCAGCTGAGCAGATTGCAAAAATTGCATTAGATTTAGTAAAATGAACTTAGATTTATACAAACATATTTACCTGATTGGTGTTGGTGGGATTGGAATGAGTGCTTTGGCGCGTTATTTTAATTCTAAAGGAAAAATGGTTTGTGGATATGATAAAGTAAAATCTGATTTGTGTATAGAATTAGAAATTGAAGGAATTAATATTCATTATTCTGATGTTGTAAATGAAATTCCAGAACCTATAAAAAATGCAGGGTTTAATGATATTTTAGTGATTTATACTCCTGCGATTTCTAGCGAAAATAAAGTACTTTCTTTCTTTACTAATAAAGGATTTAAGGTTTACAAAAGAGCAGAAGTTTTAGGAATGATCAGTAAGCAATCTTTTACAATTGCAGTTGCTGGGACTCATGGGAAAACGACTACTTCTACAATTTTGGCTCATATATTAAAACAAGCAGGTAAAGAATCAACAGCATTTCTAGGAGGTATTAGTAGAAATTATAATACTAACTTGTTATTGGCTGATAAAGGAAATATTTTGATTGTTGAGGCAGATGAATATGACAGATCATTTTTGCAGTTACATGCTGATATTGCAATTATTACTTCTGTAGATGCAGACCATTTAGATGTTTATGAAAATAAAGAAGATTTAGAGAAAGCTTTTCTGCAGTTTGCTACACAAATAAAACAAAAAGGATTATTATTAGTTGAGGAAAGTGTTTCTATTGATTTTCCCGTTCCAGAAGATGGAGCAAAACTGACTTATTCAGCAACTAAAAATGCTGATTATTATGCTGAGAATATCAAAGTAAAAGATGGGAAAATGAATTTTGATTTAAAGGCTTTAGATATTATGCCAGGAATGTCATATGAGCAAAAACAGGAAGGCTTAGAATTTATTTTACCTGGCATTCACAATGTAAGTAATTCTATTGCTGCCTCAGCTGTTTCTTGTTATTTAGGATTAGGCTGTAAGGATATTGCAAGAGGACTCGCTACTTTTAAAGGAATTAACAGAAGGTTTGATGTGCATTTAAGTACTAGTAAAGTTGCTTATGTTGACGATTATGCTCATCATCCAGAAGAAGTAAGTGCAACTATTGGTGCAGCAAAACAATTGTTTCCTCAAAGAGATTTGACGGTTGTTTTTCAACCTCATTTATTTAGTAGAACGCAAGATTTTGCAAATGAATTTGCTTCTTCATTAGTTGAGGCTAATGATTTAATTTTGCTAGACATTTATCCTGCAAGAGAAAAACCAATTACGGGAGTTGATTCCCAAATGTTATTGGATTTATGTACTAACCCGATAAAAGAGGTTTGTAGCAAAGAAGAACTATTGGCTGTACTTCAAAACAAAGAGTTAGATGTTTTGTTAACGCTTGGAGCTGGTGATATAGGAACATTAGTTGAACCGATAAAACACCTTCTTAACTAATGAGAAAAGTGTTTTTAATATTAAAATGGGCTAGTGTATTGGCATTATTTATTGTAGTGCTGTCATTCACTAATTCCAGGCAGGAGCAACAATTTGTTTCTTTGGATAAGATTAGTGTTTTAGTATCAAAAGATAATTTTGTAAATGAAAAAATTGTAATGAGTTATTTGGATGAAAAAAAAGTGAGTTTTGATAGCACTCTTCTGAGTAATTTTAAGGCTGAAGAGCTGGAAGTATTGTTAGAGAAACACCCTTCAATAGAAAAGGTAGAAGTTTTTGTAAATCAAAAAGGTAATGTAGCTATCACTGTTGAGCAGAAAAAAGCAGTTGTAAGAATCAAGAGTATTTATGATGATTACTATTTAGATGAGTTCGGGAAACGAATGAAATTATCATCAACTTATACGCCAAACTTATTGGTCGTAACAGGTGAAGTTAGAGTGAGTAATCATCAAGAAATTTTTGATTTTGTTTCTCTAATTAATAAAAGTGAATTTTGGAAAGCACAAATTACTCAGTTGCATTTTATGGGTAATGAAGTAATAATGTCTCCTAGAGTTGGTGATCAAAAGATACGCTTTGGTTGTTTGGTAGATGTAAAAGAAAAATTAAATAATCTGTATGAGTTTTATAAACAAGCTATGCCTGTAAAAGGTTGGCAAGCTTATAGCGATATTAATTTAAAGTTTAAAAATCAAGTTGTTTGTACTAAAAAATAAATGATGGAAGAGAATATACAAGAATTGCAAACAGGAGCTTATATGGTTGGGCTCGATATTGGAACTACTAAAATATCAGTAATGATTGGTAGAAAAAATCAATATGGAAAATTAGAAATCTTAGGAACAGGGAGAGCCGTTTCTAATGGAGTTGCAAGAGGAATTGTTTCTAATATTGACAAAACTGTAGAATCTATTAGAGAAGCAGTTGAGGAAGCAAAACAAAAATCAGAATTAGAAATTGATGATGTTTTTGTTGGTATTGCTGGGCAACATATCAAAAGCTTACAACACAGGGGTGAAATTGTAAGAGACAATATTGATATAGAGATTGATAAAGCAGATATTGATAAGTTAAAGTCCAATATGTTTAAGTTAATTACTATTCCTGGGGAGGAGGTAATTCATGTAATTCCTCAAGAATATACAGTTGATGGTGAGGATGGAATACAAGACCCAAAAGGAATGGCTGGCGTAAAGCTAGAAGCTAATTTTCATGTGATAACTGCACAAGTAGGGGCAGTAAGAAATATCATGAGATGTGTTGAAAAGGCAGGGCTTACACCTAGAGAATTAATTTTAGAACCATTTGCATCAGCAGTTGCTACTTTGGATGAAGATGAATTAAGAGAAGGAGTTGCATTGGTAGATATTGGAGGTGGAACAACTGATGTAGCTATCTTCTTAGATAATATAATAAGGCATACAGCAGTGATCCCTTTTGGAGGAAATATTATTACTAAAGATATAAAAGGAGGATTGGAGATTTTAGAGAAACAAGCTGAACTTTTAAAAGTAAAATTTGGATCTGCAATGTATACTGAGGATCAGGAAAATGTAATGGTTTCTATTCCCGGATTGAGAGGTAGACCTCCAAAGGAAATTGCAGTAAAAACATTATCAGAAATTATTGGTGCTAGGTATAAAGAGATTATTGATTTAGTATATCATCAGATTAAAATATCAGGATATGAACATAAATTAATGACAGGTATTGTATTAACTGGAGGTGGTTCTCAAATCAGAAATTTAAAACAATTGGTAGCTTTTGTAACAGGTAAAGAAACAAGAATAGGCTTGCCTAATGAACACTTAGGAGCTGAGTCAGTGGATAAAGTTGTTAGCCCAATGTATTCAACTGGAGTTGGGCTAGTGCTTAAAGGATTTGAATATGCTGAGCAACATCCTGACAAAATAAGTATGCCAAAGCCAAAAAAAGAAAAGGATACTGTTGTTGATCAGGAACCTGAAGAAATACCAAGTGAACTATCTATTGTTGATAGAATAACACAGATATTCACTGATGATGTAAAAAAAACTAAATAATAATATTAATAAATTCAAAAAATAAAATTATGAGCGCAATTGACTTAGGAATGGATTTCCAAATGCCAAAAAACCAATCATCACAAATAAAAGTGATGGGAATAGGTGGTGGTGGAAGTAATGCTGTAAACTATATGTTTGAACATGGGATTAATGGAGTAGATTTTGTAATTTGTAATACAGATTCACAAGCATTGGAAGCAAGTCCTGTACCTATTAAAATACAGCTTGGAGCTTCTCTTACTGAGGGCCTGGGTGCTGGAGCTAATCCTGAAGTTGGAAGAAAAGCAGCAGAGGAAAGTGCTGATAGAATTACTGAGCTTTTGGATGCAAATACTAAGATGTTATTTTTAACTGCAGGTATGGGAGGTGGTACTGGAACTGGTGCAGCTCCTGTAATTGCTGAAATTGCAAGGGAAAAAGGGATCCTTACTGTTGGTGTAGTTACTATTCCTTTTTCTACTGAGGGTGGTTTTAGAAAAAAGTATGCTGATGATGGTATTGCAGAGCTCAAAAAGTATGTAGATACACTTTTAGTAATTAATAATGAAAAACTAATTGAGGTGTATGGTGATTTAACTTTTACTCAAGCATTTGGTAAAGCTAATGAAGTTTTGAATACAGCTACTAAGGGAATTGCTGAGGTGATTTCACAGCACTTAATGGTTAATATTGACCTTAATGATGCAAGAAGAGTTTTAGAAAATAGCGGAACGGCTGTAATGGGACAAGCTGAAGCTGAAGGTGAAAATAGAGCTATTGAAGCTGTAAAAGAAGCATTGGATTCTCCACTGTTAAATGATAACGATATTACTGGCGCTCAGCAAGTATTGTTAAAAATTGTAACTGGTGCAGGTGATGATGAAATAAAAATGTCAGAGTTGGCTAATATTAAAAATGCAATACAAAAAGCTGCAGGTACAAATGTTAATATTATTGAGGGTATTGGAATTGATGCTGATTTAGGATCTAAAGTAAGTGTTACCGTTATTGCTACTGGATTTGAAGAAAGAAGAAAGCCAAAAGGGGAAAGAAAAGTTACCTTAGGAGAAGATTGCCTTGATAGTATTACCTCAGAAGAAAATGAAGGTGTTTCTGAGCCTACTGCTAATGTACAACAAACATTGTCTCTTGAAGATGAAATTGATTTTTCAATTCCTACTATTGATGAGCCTATAGCTGAAGTTGTTCCTTCTTTAGTAAATGATTTAATTGAGCCAGTTGTTGAGTCACATAATACACCAGAAAAAATTGTTTTTGACTTAGGAAATGAATTTGAAACTAATGAAGTTGATGTGCTTACTGAAACTGAGGTAGATGAAAGTCCTGATGAAGTAATTGCTTCAATTATGTTAGATGAAAAAACTCAAGAGGTACAACAAACTGTGGTACTGGATTTAGATATTGAGGGAGATGTGATAGAGGAACCAACCCTTAATTCAACTGAAACTGCTCCTGTAAATACTGAGGTGATGAAAGTAGAGGCAAGAGAAAGAGAGAACAGGCTAAGATCTATTTCAATGCAATTGCGTACTCCTTCAGGATTAACTTCTTTGGAAGATGTTCCTGCTTACAAGCGTAATAACATTGAGTTGGAAGAACCTACTCATTCATCAGAAAGTGAAGTGTCTACTTATACTTTAACTAATGGAAATAATAATACTACAGAATTAAAACAAAATAATTCTTTTTTGCACGATAATGTAGATTAACGATATGTAATTTGACTGTTGTTTTTTATTAAAAAGCTCTACTATCGGTAGGGCTTTTTAATTTACTATGCATAGCATAATACTTTATTTTCTATGTCTTAGCTTTGTCGTCTTACTAATCAATATATGTTGAATTATGAAGAAACTAATTTTACTTTTAATCGCACTAACTACTTTCATGAATGTAAGTTATGCTTCTTTTCCAATTGCTGATACTTTGAAAGTAAAACATGAGACTGTACAAACAGAAGAAATTAAACAGTATCACCAATCTTTATTGAAAATGGGTATTGATTTAAATACATGCAAATGTGAGAGTTGTAGAAAGGGAAGATCACCATTAGTTCGTAACTCTAAAGGAAAATTTGTAAAAGTTGATAAGAAAACTTCAAATAGCAATGTTAGTGCTATGTATCTCTTGGCTGGTTTGATATTACTAGGTGTTATTATTTGGGTCTTTATTGGTGTTACTCGTGCATATAATTGTCTTGATAATAGATCTGATTGTCCTCAATCATCAGGAGAAAAACCTAAGAGTGGAGCTCCTACTGGATTATTATGGGCATCTCTTCTTATAGTAATTAGTGCTGGAATTGCTATTAAAGCGCGTATTACACAGCTTAAAAACAGGAAAAATAAGTCTTAATAATAAATATGAAAAAACTAATCTTACTTCTAATTGCGCTAACTACATTTATATATGTGAGCTATGCTTCTTTTCCAATTTCAGATACTTTGGAAGTACAACAAGATATTATGCAAACAGAAGAGATAAAACAATACCATTATAGTTTGCAAAAAATGGGAGTTGATTTAAATTCTTGCAAATGTGTAAGTTGCAGGGGTGGCATTGCTCCTTTGGTAAGCAAACCAAAACCTTTACCAATCAAAACTAAGAATGTTAAGGAAGTTGAAGTTATTACGGAAGTTGAAAAAAGAGAGTCTAATGGAAATTGGTATGCTTTCCTTTCTATTTTATCTGCTTTAGGCGCTATTATATTTGCTTTTTTAACAATAGGGAGCGCTTTGATGCATAATGCAAAGTATTTGTCTGTTATTACTTTTCTATTGTTAACACTATTGTCTATTGGAGGTACTTTTTTTTCTGCTTTAAAGGCAAAAAAGAGTGGAGCTAGTTGGAGTAAGGCACTTTTAGGTGTTGGGATAGTAGTCTTGTTAGCATCATTTTTTTTAATCGGAATGTAGAATGAAGGCGCTACTTTTCATATTTCTATTAATGCCATTTGTGTGTAAATCACAAGATCAAAATGTAATGAGAACTGAAGATGTTTTAATAAATGTTGTGCTTGAAAATACAGCAAACTATTTTGAAAATAAAAACAAAAAAGACATCAAACCTATAGAAATCAAACCTCATAAAAAAGACTCAGTAAACTGGCAGAAATCCTCACTTAACAAATGGCAAATTATTGAGCCAAAAGATTCAGTAAAAATAATTAATCATGACTAAAAAACTACTCTTACTTTTCATCACACTAACTACATTTATGAATGTGAGTTATTCTTCTTTTCCTGTTACTGAAACTCAGCAAATAGAAATTGTAGAAACTACTAATGTAGAGTTACCGACTTATAAAAGCGAGACTTCATTGTGGGCTATTTTATCTATAAGTTGTGCATTGCTTAGTTTTGGACTAGTACAAAACCCATTGGCTGCAACTATAATTGCATTGTTAGGTATTATATTTGGAGCAATTGGCTTTAATAAAAAATTAAAAGGCTTAGCTATTACTGGCTTTGTATTGTCTTTGATTATTTTCTTAGTATCAGCTTTTATAACGTTTGTCTTATTATTATTTAGAGAAGATCCTACAAAATTAGGTGATTAAATTATGAAAAGAATACTACTACTTTTAATAACGCTAACTACATTTATGAATGTGAGTTATGCTTCTTTTCCAATTACTGAAAATAATACTTGTGAGGTATTATCTGCTACAAACATTGAAGAACCTGATGATGAAGATGATGGGCATTCATATTGGGGAATTCTTGGAGGAGTTCTTTTTTTTGGAACTATATATTTGTTAGTAAGATTATTTTGGAAATCATTAGATCATAAATCATTTAATGACCCTTGGTATAGAGCAAAATTCATTAAATTCTTTTCAGGGTTAATACTGATTTTTCTTTGGCCTTTAGGGTTGCTATATTTGCTTTACTTGTTATATAAAGAAGGAAGAGATTCTTCTAATAGATGGTATAAAGGTCTAGCTTTAGTTGGAACTATCGTATGGCTGATAGGTTTTGCTTTTTTTCTTGCATTTGCCTTAACTTTTGGCACAGGATTTAGCGGTGGATAAAAAAATATGAAAAAACTAATACTACTTTTAATAACGCTAACTACATTCATGAATGTGAGTTATGCTTCTTTTCCTGTTATTGATACTTTGGAAATAAAACAAGATACTCTACAGACAGAAGAAATCAAGAAATACCACTCTAGTCTTATAAAAATGGGAGTTGATTTGAGTTCTTGCAAATGTGTGAGTTGCAGCAATGGTATAGCTCCATTAACAAATACCAGAGAAGTAAATAAACCACCAAATCAATCTCAAAGAATATGGCTGCCAATAATAATAGTAATGGCCATTTTAGCAATCGTGCTTGTAATTTTGCTTTTTAGATGGGCTGATAATTTCGATAAATCTGGAGGGATCGGAGTTGGATAAAAAATCCCCGCCAAATTGGCAGGGATTTTAAATTATTTATCGCATTGCGGTTACATCATTCCTGGCATACCGCCACCACCCATAGGAGGCATAGCTGGAGTATCTTCTTTTATTTCAGCAATAACACATTCAGTAGTCAATAGCATTCCTGCAACTGAGGCTGCATTTTCAAGAGCTACTCTTACCACCTTAGCAGGATCAATAACACCAGCTTTGTAAAGGTTTTCATATACTTCAGTTTTGGCATTAAAACCAAAATCACCTTTTCCATCACGCACCTTAGCAACAATCACACTTCCTTCCAATCCTGCATTTTCAACTATTTGTCTCAATGGTTCTTCAGCAGCTCTGGTAATGATATTGATTCCTGTTTGTTCGTCATCATTATCTCCTTTTAGTTTTGCTAACTTATCAGTTGCACGCACAATAGCAACACCACCTCCAGGAACAATTCCTTCTTCAACAGCAGCTCTTGTAGCAGCCAATGCATCATCAACTCTGTCTTTCTTTTCCTTCATCTCTACTTCAGTAGGAGCGCCAACATATAACACGGCAACACCACCTGCTAGTTTTGCTAATCTCTCCTGTAGTTTCTCCTTGTCGTAATCGGAACTAGTACTTTCAATTTGCGCTTTAATTTGATTTACTCTAGCTTTAATCGTGTTAGAATCTCCAGCACCATTTACAAGAGTTGTATTGTCCTTGTCAATTGTAATTTTTTCAGCAGAACCCAACATTTCCAAAGTAGTGCTTTCCAATTTAAAACCTCTTTCTTCCGAAACTACTGTTCCGTTCGTAAGGATAGCAATATCTTCTAGCATTGCTTTTCTTCTATCTCCAAAGCCAGGGGCTTTTACTGCTGATACTTTTAGTGCGCCTCTTATCTTATTTACAACTAAAGTAGATAGTGCTTCACCATCAACATCTTCAGCAATAATGACCAATGGCCTTCCTGCTTTTGCAGTTTGTTCTAGTATTGGTAAAAGGTCTTTCATTGCTGAAATCTTTTTGTCATAAATAAGGATAAATGGATTTTCCATATTTGCCTCCATCTTGTCAGCATCAGTAATAAAATAAGGGGATAAATATCCTCTATCAAACTGCATTCCCTCTACAACCTCAACATGCGTTTCAGTTCCTTTTGCTTCTTCAACAGTAATTACTCCTTCTGTTTTTACTTTCTTCATTGCCTCAGCAATTAGCGAGCCAATTACATTGTCATTATTAGCTGAGATACTTGCTATTTGTTCTATCTTTTCATAAGAGTTCCCAACTTTTTTAGCTTGTGATTTAATGTCTTCAATCAGCACTTTTACGGCCTTGTCAATTCCTCTTTTTACATCCATAGGATTTGCTCCTGCAGCTACATTTTTAAGCCCTGAAGTAATTATAGCTTGTGCCAATACGGTTGCAGTTGTTGTTCCATCTCCTGCTAAGTCATTTGTGTTACTTGCTACTTCTTTCACCATCTGAGCTCCCATGTTTTCTATTGCATCTTCTAATTCAACTTCTTTTGCAACTGTCACTCCATCTTTAGTTATTGTAGGTCCTCCAAAACTTTTTCCAATAACTACATTTCTTCCCTTTGGTCCTAAAGTTACTTTTACTGCATTCGCTAAGGCGTCTACTCCTCTTTTTAATGCATCTCTTGATTCTATATCAAATGTGATTTCTTTTGCCATGTTATATTATTTTATGATTGCTAAAATGTCCGACTCTCTCATTATAAGATAATCTTCTCCCTCATGTTGTAGTTCAGTTCCTGCATATTTTCCGTAAAGGATATTGTCCCCAACTTTTACAGTTATAGGGTTATCCTTTGTTCCTTTTCCGCAAGCAATTACGCTGCCTTTTTGTGGTTTTTCTTGTGCAGTATCAGGAATTATTATTCCGCTTGCAGTTGTAGTTTCTGCTTCTGCTTGCTTAATTATTACTCTATCAGCAAGAGGAGTGATGTTTATTTTTGACATATTTATAAAAATTTAATTTGTTAATTCTGATGATATACTATTGCATAAAGTATGCCAAAGCAATATCAGTCCAAAATAACTGAAATTATGTCAGATAAACTTATAAAACAGGAAAATGTGTTGTTTGCTTACTCAGCAGTAGGTGCAGCAGGTAAGTTAGGGATTACTGCATCATCAATCATGTCTTGAGCTTTTATTTCAGTTGATTCTACAGTAGTGTTTCTTGGAATTGCAAAGTTTGATGCTAATGATAAAACAATTAATGCAGTTGCTAAAAACCAAGTTGCTTTTTCTAAAAAGTCAGTAGTCTTTTTTGCTCCCATTATTTGGTTTCCTGCTCCACCACCAAATGATGAAGATAACCCTCCTCCTTTAGGATTTTGAACTAAAACAACTAATACTAATAAGATTGAAGTGATGATGATTAGGATTGCAAAAATTGTGTACATTTTATTTTTTATTTAATTTATTTATCAATTTAATTTGGTCTGCAAAGAAACTACTTTTTTCCGGATATTTCAAAATTAATTTTTCATAAGCTAAAATAGCTTTACCATAATGCTCTTGCTCTAGGTAAACCTTTGCTAATGTTGGGGTAACTAGTTCATTATTTTCTATCAGACTTTCTTTTGCAGCATCTGTTGCTTTAAAAAATGCTTCTTTTTTTGGTCTGCTTATTTTTACTTCTTTTTCTAAAAAATCATCAACCAAGTTAGTTGCTTTAGGTTGTTCTTCTCTTTCAACTTTCTTAACTTTTGTTAAAGCTAGCCATTCCGAAAATGAGTGATTCTCACTTTGATCAAACTCCAAAGGCTTTCCAATTTCTAATTGCTCTTTAGCTGTTTCTAGTTTTTCTTCCTTACTAATTATCGCTTCAGCTTTTGTTATATTGTTTAAAGTAATTAAGCTAAAAAGTTTCTGTCTGTCCAAGGAATAAGCAGCCGCTTTTTTAAGTTGTCGGTTGTATCTGATGCTGTCAGTATTCAATAATCCTTTGGTAAGCAATAGTTGTGCGCTACTAAAATAGGGGTGTTTTATTAGTAAAGAATCTAATTTACTGACATCAGCATTCGTTATTTCTTGCGGATTATTAATTAATGATATGATTTTTTCGTTTACCAATTTACAAAGGCTTTATTAAATACATCTTCAATTAATTCTTTACTTATTTCTTCAATAAGTCCGTCCTCAACATCAACTATATTTTCTGAACTTGCATAATCTCTATATCTACTAAAAGTAGTTTCAAAGTTTTGTTTATCATCAAAACTATTGTTGTATTTTATTTTTATTGCAATAGTTAATCTGTTTTGACTAGCAGTTTCATTTGCCTTTATTGCCATTGGTTTTATCTGATATTTTGTAATATATCCGCTAAAAGATAAATCACCTTCATTCTCAGTTATTTCTAAGTTGGTTTGTCCAGTAAAAGCATCAATTAAGCCATCAGTAATTACTTGGCTTAATGAGGGTTGAACTATTGCTGCCTTATTGCTTATATATTGCACAGAGATAGTTTTTGCTTCAGTAGGGATTGATGCTCCAGTAAAAGAATAAACTCCACAAGAAACAACTAGGATGCTAAGTGATATTAGGCTTAAAAATAGCTTCATTACAATCCGAACTCTTTTAATTTACGGTAAAGAGTTCGCTCAGATATTCCTAGCTCAGCAGCTGCATCTTTCCTTTTTCCTTTATGTTTTAATAATGATTTTTCCACCAATCTTTTTTCTTGCTCAAATAATGATAATGATTCCTCAACTTCAATTGTTTTCGGTTCGTTCTGCTGATTTAAAACAAAATTATTCTCATCATTTTCGTTAAAAATTCTAGGATTAACTGATTGCATAATTTCAGTGTTTCCTTCTTTTTGCATCAGGTCAAAAGTAATCTTTTTAAGTTCAGATAAGTCTCTTTTCATGTCAAAAAGCACTTTGTAAAGTATTTCCCTCTCTGATAAGTCTGATTTATTTTTATCCTCAAACTTAACTAAACCACTAGTAGAAATGTTAGGTAATTGCTCTTGTAATCTGCTAGAAGTTATCATTCTTTCTTCTTCCATTACTGATAGTTGTGCTACAAAATTCATCAATTGCCTGATGTTTCCTGGCCAATTGTAGTTTTTAAGAATCTCAACCGCATCATCAGTTAGTTTGACTGGAGGGGTGTTATATTGATCTGCAAAATCAGCCGCAAACTTCCTAAAAAGTAGGTGAATATCATTCCCTCTATCTCTTAATGGCGGGAGATTAATGCTGATTGTGTTTAATCTGTAAAATAGATCCTCTCTAAATTTTCCTTCCTTTACAGCTTGAGGTAAATTTACATTTGTAGCGGCAATAATTCTCACATCAGTTGTGTATGCTTTAGATGAACCTACTTTTAGGATTTCTCCATTTTCAAGTACTCTTAATAATCTTGCTTGAGATGCCATTGGTAATTCTCCTACTTCATCAAGGAAAATAGTCCCTCCATCAGCAGCTTCAAAGTATCCTTTTCGGCTGTCATGAGCACCTGTAAACGATCCCTTTTCATGTCCAAATAGTTCAGAATCTATTGTTCCTTCAGGTATTGCCCCACAATTTACAGCAATATAAGTGTTGTGTTTTCTTTTACTATTTTGATGAATAATTTTTGGAATATTTTCTTTTCCTGTTCCACTTTCACCAACAACTAATATTGATATGTCAGTAGGAGCAACTTGTAAGGCTACATCAATTGCTCTTTCTAGTTTGCTATCGTTTCCAATTATGCCAAATCTTTGTTTTGCTTGTTGTGAATTCATAATACAGTGCCTTTTAAAGTTGCAGAAGTACAATCATCAATTTTTACCATGATATAATCTCCTAATTTATGGGTTCCTTTTTCAAAAATAACTGAAGCATTATGTGTTGTTCTTCCGTACAAATGATTATTTGATTTTTTTGAAAACCCTTCAACTAAAACCTCATAAGTTTTTCCAACTTTGGCTTTCATGTTTTTTAAAGAATGCTGTTGTTGTTTTTCAATAATCTCAGCAAGTCTTCTTTGTTTTTCCTTAGGCGTAACATCATCTTCAAATCTTGCAGCTGGAGTGTTTGGCCTTACTGAATATTTGTACATGTATCCAAAAGCATATTCCACATAATCCATTAATGATAAGGTTTCTTGATGGTCTTCCTTAGTTTCTGTGCAAAATCCTGAAATCATATCCATTGATATTGTGCAGTCAGGAATTCTTTGTTTTATATTATCAATTAAAGTAATGTATTTTGCTCTGTCATATCCTCTTTTCATTACTTCTAATAGTCGGCTACTCCCTGATTGTACTGGTAAATGAATATAGTTGCAAATATTGTTATGTTTTGCCATAACATCAATTACATCTATTCCCATATCTTGAGGGTTTGATGTAGAAAATCTTATTCTTAATAGTGGATTTACTTTTGCAACTCTATCTAATAAGTTAGAAAATTTGATGCAATTCTCTTGATTTTCATTAGTTGCTTTTTTAAAGTCTTTTTTGGCTCCACCACCATACCAAAGGTAAGAGTCAACATTTTGCCCTAATAGTGTTATTTCTCGGTATCCATCATTAAATAAGTCATTACATTCCTTTAAAATGCTTTCAGGATCTCTACTTCTTTCCCTTCCTCTTGTAAATGGCACTACACAAAAAGTGCACATATTATCACATCCTCTAGTGATAGAAACAAATGCTGTAACTCCATTCCCTCCAAGTCTTACTGGGTTGATGTCAGCATATGTTTCTTCAAGAGATAAAATAACATTAATTGCTTTTTTTCCATCTTCCACTTCTTTTATTAGGTTTGGTAAGTCTCTGTAAGCATCAGGCCCTACAACAATATCTACTAATTTTTCTTCTTCTAAAAATTTAGCTTTTAATCTTTCGGCCATGCATCCCAATACCCCAACTAGCATTTTTGAGTTTTTATCTCTTTTTATTGAATTGTAGAATTCTAATCTTTTTCTTACAGTTTGTTCTGCTTTTTCACGAACCGAGCAAGTATTTACAAAAACTATATCAGCCTCTGTGATGTCTTGTGTAGTTGAAAATCCTTCTTTTGTTAAAATTGATGCAACTATCTCACTGTCCGAAAAATTCATCTGACAACCATAGCTTTCAAGGTACATCTTTTTTGTTGATTTATCAGATGTAGGAATGCTTAAAGCATCTCCTTGTTTACTTTCATCAATTTCTTTTTCTAATAATTTTTCTAGGTTCATTTTTTACTTATAATTAATTGCAAAAATAGTAAAAATATGACAATGTGTCAGTATATCATTTTACTTATATTATAAATAATATAATGGAAACTGACACCATTTTTTGTTTTTTTTATGTCAAAAAAGTTTTTTTAATTTGCACTAAATTTCTAAAACAAAAAATATGGCAAAGAACTTAGTGATTGTAGAATCACCAGCAAAAAAGAAAATCATTCAAGGATTTTTAGGTAAGGATTTTGTAGTGGAATCCAGTATTGGACATATTAGAGATTTACCTAAAAAAGGAGGTATGTCTATTGATATAGAGAATGGTTTTGAGCCTAATTATGTAATATCAGAAGATAAAACTAAGGTAGTAAAGCATCTACGAAGTGTTGCAAAAAAAGCTGAAACTGTTTGGCTTGCTACTGATGAGGATCGTGAGGGAGAGGCTATTGCATGGCACCTTACTGAGGCACTTAAGCTAGATGCAAGCTCTACTAAAAGAATTGTTTTTCATGAAATTACTAAAAAAGCAATTACGCATGCAGTTGAAAATCCTAGGTTATTAGACACTAATTTAGTAAATGCACAACAGGCTAGGCGTGTACTTGATAGATTAGTTGGTTTTGAATTATCTCCTGTACTTTGGAGAAAAGTAAAACAAGGACTTTCTGCAGGGCGTGTACAATCAGTTGCTGTTCGTTTAATAGTAGAAAGGGAAAATGAGATTACTAACTATACGGCTGTATCATCTTATAAAGTTGTTGCTTTTTTCTTAAATATGCATGGTAAAGTTGTAAAAGCTGAATTGCCTCAAAGATTTAAGAATAATGAAGATGCTTATTCATTTATGGAGAAATGTAAAGATGCTAATTTTTCAGTTGAATCTTTAGAAGAAAAGCCAGCTAAAAAATCACCTACAGCACCATTTACTACTTCCACTTTACAGCAAGAAGCATCCAGGAAACTAGGCTTTTCAGTTTCACAAACAATGATGGTTGCTCAGAAATTATATGAAGCTGGTAAAATTACATATATGAGAACTGATAGCGTAAATTTATCTAATGATGCACTTGATGCTGCTGAAAAAGCAATTAGTTCGATTTATGGTCATGAATATGCAAAAAGAAGAGCTTATACAGGGAAATCAAAAGGAGCGCAAGAGGCGCATGAGGCAATTCGCCCTTCTTACATGGAGCAAAAAACTGTTGATGAAGATAGCTCACATCAAAGACTTTATGATTTGATTTGGAAAAGAACAATTTCTTCTCAGATGGCAGATGCTCAATTTGACAGAACTACTGTAAAAATTAAAATATCAAATACTTCTGAGCAATTTGTTGCTAAAGGTGAGGTAATTACTTTTGAAGGATTTATGAAGGTTTATCTGGAAGGAAAAGATGATGATAATGAAGAGCAAAAAGGAATGTTGCCTAAATTATTAGTTGGTGAAGTTTTAGGGCTTTCTGAAGCTGTTGCTTCTGAGCAATTCTCTCGCCCTCCTGCCAGGTATGCTGAGGCAAGTTTGGTAAAGAAAATGGAAGAATTAGGAATTGGAAGGCCATCAACTTATGCCGCTACAATTACTACTATTCAAAAGAGAGGATATATTGAAAAAGAAAGCCGTGATGGTATGGATAGAATTTCTCAAATGATAGAGCTGAAAGATGGAAATCTTAAAGCATTTGAAAAAACCTCAATTACTGGAGCTGAGAATAAAAAACTATTTCCAACAGATGTAGGTATTGTTGTTACTGATTTTTTAGTTGAACATTTTTCTGATGTAATGGAGTATACTTTTACGGCATCAGTAGAAACTGAATTTGATGAAATTGCGGAAGGGAAAAAGGTTTGGAATGAAATGATTGCTTCTTTCTATGGAGGATTTAAAGAAAAAGTTGTTGATGTAATTGGAAATGTTGGAAAAGCATCTGGAGAACGAGAGTTAGGTGTTGATCCAGCAAGTGGAAATAAGATTTTTGCAAGAATTGGGCCTTTTGGACCTATGGTTCAATTAGGAGAAAAGCAAGAAGATGAAGAAGCTCCAAAACCAAAATTTGCCTCACTTTTAAAAGGGCAAACAATTCAAACCATTACAATGGATGAGGCTTTGGATTTGTTTAAATTACCTAGAACTGTTGGAGAGTGGGAAGGCAAAGAAGTTGTTGCTTCTGTTGGTAGATTTGGTCCTTATTTGAGGTATGATGGAAAGTTCACATCTATTAAGAAAGATGATGAGGAAGACCCTTTAACAATTGATTTAGAGCGTTCAATTGAATTGATAAAAATTAAGATTCAAGCGGATAAAGACAGATTAATTTCTAATTTTGAAGGCGATCCTTTAATTCAAGTTTTAAATGGAAGATATGGTCCTTTTATTCAGGTGAGTCCTGTAAAAGTTAAAAAGATAAATGTTAAGATACCAAAAGGAACTGAGCCGAAAGATTTATCTAGAGCAGATTGTATTTCTCTTTGGGAAAATCAACCAGCTAAAAAACCTAGAGGTAAAAAGAAAAAATAATGTTAGAACTCAATTCCTATTTTAAAGCTGTAAGCTCAGAGTTGTATGCTGATAAGAACAGATGGGAAACTACTCAAATTGGCAGAGGAATTGACACGCATGTAAATGAAAATTTTCCGAACATTAAATTTGCAGAAATAGCAATTTTTAATGTTCCAGAATATGAAGGATCTAGGAACTCTGCAAGTGATAATGATTGTAAAGTCAGAACTTCTTTTTATTCTTTTCATCATGATAATTTACCAAGAATAGCTGATTTAGGAGTTTTTCAATTATTGCCTACTCGTAAAGATTCCTTCAGTTTAATTCAAAAAGTTTGTAAGGAACTATTGCATCATGGAATTATTCCTGTAATTATTGGTGGAGGGCATGATGTGAGTTATGCTGTTTATAAATCTTACGCATCTTTAGATAAGTTCATTACTTTAACGTCTGTGGATAGTAAATTCGATATTGGTTTAGAGGATGATAATTTAGCCTCTTTCTCTCACTTAGGCAAGATGATTTCCCATAAACCAAGTCATCTTTTTCATTATGTTAATTTAGCTTATCAGTCTTATTTTGTTTCGGGTATTGCTACTGAAATGTTACAATCAATGAATTTTGATGTAAAAAGACTAGGGGAATTAAAAGCTGATTTTTCAGAAGTAGAGCCTATCATGAGAAACACTGATTTTTTAAGTTTTGATATTTCATCAATACAGCATGCTTATGCTGGTGCAAATTTGTATTCTTCTCCTAACGGGTTGAATGGTGAAGAATCTTGTAAAATCATGCGTTATGCTGGAGTAAGCGATAAAATCACTGCTGTTGGTTTATTTGAGTACAATCAAGATTTAGATGCTAATAATCAAACTGCTTATTTGTTAGCTGAAATGATTTGGTATTTTATTGATGGTTACAAAATCAGAAAGAATGAACTAAATCCTAACATGAAAAACTGTGTAAAATACACGGTAGCTTTTGATGATGGTAAGAATGAAATTACTTTTTACAAAAGCAAAAGTAGTGGTAGGTGGTGGATGGGTGTTCCTTTCAAAAAAGAAGGTGTGAAAGAGCTTCAAAATTACTATGTAGCTTCCTCTTATCGTGATTACGAAATAGCTAATCAGGGAGAAGTTCCTGAAAGATGGCTTAAAACCTTAAATAAATTCCTGTAGACAACTCTTTGATTATCAATTTATTTCTTGTTAATTATTGCTGAACAAATAAGATGTGTATCTAGTTTTAGTGCAAAGTGTTAAAAAATGTTTATTTTAGCGCCAAATTTTTTTACAGTAAATTACAATATGAAGAGAATCTTAATTCTAGTTTTAGCTTTTTTGTCGGTAGGAATTGTTTCAGCACAGCAAGTGCCACAGTTCAGCCAGAATATGTTTAATAAACTAGCTAATAATCCAGGTTTTGCTGGTAGTAGAGGTGTAATTGCTACTTCAGTTTTACACAGATCTCAATATATGGGATTTGGAGAAGGAGGGTCTGCTATTTCTACTCAAAATTTTAGTGTTGATGCTGAAATTCCATTCTTAAATGGTGGTGTAGGATTGAATATTGTAAAAGATGAAATTGCTCAATTTAGTAATTTAGGATTGCAAGCTTCTTACGCTTACAGAACAGAGTTAGGAATAGGACAGCTTGGTTTGGGTATGTCAGTAGGCATGTATCAAAGTGGTGTTGATGGGGCAGAGTTTAATCCTGCTCAAAGTGGTGATGTTGCAATTCCTATGAATAGTGTTTCTGGATCTAAATTAGATTTGGGAGCAGGTGCATATTTTAATACTCAGGATGTTTATATTGGTATTTCTTCTGCTCATTTATCGCAGCCAGTTGTTGAATGGAGTGATGGAAAACAATATGCATTAAAAAGACATTATTTCTTAATTGCAGGTTATTATTATGAATTGAACCCTGTTCTTTCATTAAACCCATCTATTTATCTTAAGAATGCTCCAGGAGTTTCTCAATTAGATGTTAACGCAAACCTAATATACAATAATAAGATGTGGGGTGGCGTTAGTTATAGGCTAGATGAAGGTTTAATCTTGCTTGCAGGAATGAATATTACTGATGATTTCAGGTTTGGAATTGGTTATGATGTAACTATGGTAAATCCTTTAGGAAACTCATTTGAAGTTATGCTAGGGTATAACTTTAAAATTAAAAGGAATAATACAATCTCTAAATATAAAAACCCGAGATTCTTATAAAAACAGATTTTAACTCACTTAGGTGATAAAATAAAAATGAATATGAAAAAAATAATATTATTAAGTTCAATAGTTGCTCTTTTAAGTGCCTGTGGAGGTTCTGGAAATGGAGAGTTAATTGGAGTGCAAAACAGAGCAATTTGGAATCCTACTGATCCTTATGGAATGGTGTTTATTCCACAAGGAAGTTTTAATATGGGGCCTTCTGATCAAGATGTTCCTTTTGCAAATGTCTCTCAAGCGAAAACAGTTTCTGTTGGTGCTTTTTATATGGATGAGACAGAAATCACAAATAATGAATACCGTCAATTTACATCTTGGGTAAGAGATTCTTTAGCTCATATTATTTTGGGTGAAGCTGGAATTGAAGGTCATTTAATTGAAGAAGATAAGTTTGGTAACTTCATAGATCCTGCAAGAATTAATTGGAGCACAAGAATCAGGTGGGATGATCAAGAAGTTAGAGAAATTCTTGAAGAAGAAATGTATTTGCCAGAGCATGAAAGATTAGATGGTAGAAGAGAATTTGATACTAGAAAATATATATATAAATATCAAGTTTTAGATATCAATGCTGCTGCAGTAAAAAGTAAAAGAGAAGGTGATGCTACAGGTAAAAGAGATAGAAGTGAATTTTTATCTACTGTTGAGTTGAATATTTTCCCTGACACTCTAACTTGGACACATGACTATTCTTATTCATTTAACGACCCTTACACGAAAGGTTATTTCTTTCACCCTGCTTTTGATGATTATCCAGTGGTTGGGGTAAATTGGAAACAAGCAACTGCTTTTTCTAATTGGAGAACTAAAATGATGAATTCATTCTTAAGAAAAATTAAACAACCAACATTGCCAGAATTCAGGCTGCCTACTGAATCAGAATGGGAATATGCATCAAGAGGAGGTTTAGATGCATCTCCTTATCCTTGGGGAGGGCCTTATACTCGTAATATTAAAGGCTGTTTCTTAGCAAACTTTAAACCATTAAGAGGGAACTATGTTGCTGATGGAGGGTTAAAAACAATTAAAACAGCATCTTATAATCCAAATGGATATGGACTTTATGATATGTCAGGAAATGTTTCTGAATGGACTTCAAATGCTTATGATGAGTCTGCTTTCTCTTATTCTCATGATATGAATATGGATCGTCATTATAATGCTGAAGAAGATGATCATGCTGTACTTAAAAGAAAATCAATTAGAGGAGGTTCTTGGAAAGATATTGCATACTTTATACAAAATGGAACAAGAACTTTTGAATACCAAGATACTGCTAAATCTTATGTAGGATTTAGAAATGTAGTTGACTTCTTAGGTAGAGATAAGAAAGATTTTCAATAAAAATACAATAAAAAACAAACAATTTAATAAAACAAAAAAATGGGATTAGGAAATATTACAGATGCGAAATGGTACAAAACAATGATGCCAAAATTATATGGATGGGGAGCTGCACTAGTAATTATTGGTGCATTATTTAAAATTGAACACTTACCTGGGGCATCAATCATGCTTATACTTGGTTTAGGTACTGAAGCAATTATTTTCTTCTTCTCGGCATTTGAAAAACAGCCTGAGGAAACAGATTGGTCATTAGTTTATCCTGAGTTAGCTGGGATGAATGATCCTAATGCACCTAAAAGACCAGCTCAACAATTAGATGATGCCTTAGCGAAAGCTAAAATAGATAATGAGTTAGTGGAAAGCTTAAATGAAGGTTTAAGGTCATTTGGCGAATCTGCAAAGGCTTTAAACGAAACTGTTTCTGCTGCTTCTGGTATCTCAGAATATAATTCTCAAATTCAGGAAGGAGTTCAAAATATGAATGCTTTAAATTCATTATACGAGTTACAGTTACAAACTTCTAATCAACAAATGGAAGCAACTACTTTATTCTTGCAAAACTTACAATCTTCTGTTGAGGATTCTAAGAAATTCCAAGAGCAAGTTAGTAGCTTAGCTGAAAACTTAGAACAACTGAATAAAGTGTATGGAAATATGCTTACTGCTATGAATCCAAATAAATAATCATCAATAATTATTAATTAATAAATAAAATTATATGGCTGCAGGAAAACTGTCCCCAAGACAGAAGATGATTAATATGATGTATTTAGTGCTTACCGCACTACTTGCATTAAATGTATCTAAAGAGGTTTTAAATTCATTTTTTGAAGTAAATTTAGGTATTGAAAGATCTACAACCAACTTTAATGCTAAGAATGGAGATACTTATGCCGCTTTTGATGCTGCTGCTGAATTAAATAAAGTTAAAGCAGGTGCTTTTAGGGATCAAGCGTATGAAGTAAAAGCTAATGCTGATGAACTTGTTGAGTTTATCCAAGAGATGAAGTATAATTTAGTTTTAGCAGCTGACAAAGAAGTATACTTGGGTTCTCAATTGGAATTAAAAGATGAGGATGGAAATCTTTTAGAAGATAAAGCTATAACTACTCCTTGGAATGAGTTGTCTGATGCTGAAAAGAAAATGACAATTGGTAATTTATCTGTTAAGGATGATAGACATGCTTCAGGAGATTTGTTTTATAGTGCAAAAAGAAAAAAAAATATTGCAACAGATTTAAAGAATGATTTGATTTCTTATAAAAATTCACTTCTTTCTATTTCTGAAGGAAACGAATCTCTTATTACATCAATTAATGAGACTTGTAATTATGATGATAAGAAAGTAAAAGGGAAAAAACAGTTATGGGAAGAATATAACTTTTATGATATGCCTTCAGTTGGAGCGTTAACATTGCTTTCAAAAATGCAATCTGATGTAAGAAATACTGAGGCTGATATCATTACTATGTTAAGAGAAAATATTGATGCGACTTCATTAAAATTTACTACTGCTGAGGGGATTCAGATACCACAATCTAATTTTGTGTTAAGAGGAGATTCTTTTAGAGCTCAAATTTTTATTTCTGCTAAAGATACTACTCAAGATCCAATGATTTATGTTGGCGAGTATGATAGTTTAGGAAATGGGAATTACCAAATGAAAGGAACTGAAGGTGTAGATTATAATTCAGTAAAAGTTGTAAATGGAAAAGGTATTTTCTCAGAGAGAGCTAGCTCTGAAGGCATGAAAAAGTGGGGAGGTTTAATTGCTATGAAAACTGCTAATGGTACTAAAATGTATCCATTCAATGGGGAGTATTTAGTTGCTGCTAAAACTGCTGTTGTTTCTCCAACAAATATGAATATACTTTATCTTGAGGTTGATAATCCATTAAAAATATCAGTTCCTGGATATACTGCAGGAGAGATTTCTGCTGTAATTAGTAATGGTAAAGTTTCTTCTACTAAACGATCTTTAGGGGAATACTCAGCTAGACCTTCTAAAAAAGGGAAGGCAATTGTTAGTTTGTATGCTGAAGTTGAAGGTAAAAGGACTAAGATGGGACAAATGGAATTTAGAGTTAAAGAGGTTCCGCCTCCAAAAGCTAAAGTGCAATTTGCAATTTCAGCAAATGGAGTTTTAGTTATTGATAAGATGAAAATGGTAAATGCTGGTGGTTTAGGGGCTGAACTTAAAGACTTTGATTTTAAAGGAGTGAGATATGTTATTACTTCTTATAGATTATCAGGCGTGTATAAAGGTGAGCAAATGAAGGAAGATACAAAAGGACCTCAATTTACAACTAAGATGATTAACATTATTAAAAATACTAAATCAGGAAATGCAATAACAATTTCTAACATTAAGGCAAAAAGAGTAGATGCAAAAAATACTGCTGTCAGAGTTCTTGATCCTTTAGTGATAGAAATAAAATAAATATAATTATGAAAAAAGTAATCTTATTATTAGTTGCAACTATCTTTACTTATGTGGGGGTAAATGCACAAGATGTTTTAACAACTGAGCAAATGAATTCGGTTTATAAAAAAGAAAAACATCATGAAAAGAAAGTACAACATTATGCTCCATTAAGACAAGCTGATGTTATGTGGTCACGTAAAGTTTGGAGAGAGATTGATTTAAGACAAAAAATAAATCATCCTTTTTATTATCCGGAAAACAATGGTATTGTTGGAGCTGCTGTTACTGGAGATAGAAAAAGTTTAATTGATGTTATCTACTCTGCTATAAAAGAAGGAAGTATTACTGCTTACGGTAATGCGGTATATGATGATGAGATGCGCGTTCCCATGACTCAACAAGAAATTAATTCTGTTGGGGGAGCAAAAGAGGAAATAATTGAAGTTACTGATTGGGATGCCGTTGCTTTAGGTGCTGATCCTGAAGATGCAAAAACCACTAGAACTAATATTGTTCCATTTAACAGAAATACAGTTAAAAAATGGAGATTAAAAGAAGAATGGTTTTTTGATAAACAAAGATCTGTAATGGATGTTCGTATTCTTGCTATAGCCCCTTTACAAGAAGATAAAGATGAGGTTAATGGCCAATTATTAGGCACATTTTCACCTTTATTTTGGGTATATTTTCCTGAAGCTAGAGAAATTCTTATTAATGCTGAGGTATTTAATTTAGTTAAAAATGATGCTGAAAGAAGAACATATGATGATATTTTTTGGAAAAGAATGTTCTCTTCTACTATTACAAAAGAGGCAAATGTAATGGATAGAAAGATTAATGAATACATGGTTGGACTTGATGCCTTATTAGAAGCTGAAAGAATTAAGACAGAAATCTTTAATATGGAACACGACCTTTGGGAGTATTAAGATTGAGTTTATAAAATAATTAAAGCCCCTTTTGGGGCTTTTTTACTTTAATGGAAAAACAAAAGAAAATAGCAATTATTGGTTTAGGTTATGTAGGTTTGCCTCTAGCTATTGCTTTTTCTGAGTTTTATCAGGTATGTGGTTTTGATGTTAATTCTACAAGAATTTCTGAGTTAAATAATTCTATTGACTCTAATGGAGATATCATTTTTTCTATAAATGATAAATTAGATTTTACTTCTGATGAAAAGAAATTAGCTTCATCCAATATATTTATTGTAACTGTTCCTACCCCTGTAACTCCTAATAACATTCCTGATTTATCAATTCTTGAAATAGCAACTAGAATGATTGCAAAATATATAAGAAAAGGTGATATTGTTATTTATGAATCTACTGTTTACCCGGGTGTAACTGAAGAAATTTGTGTTCCTATTCTTGAGGCGGATTCAGGGCTAAAATATAATTTTGATTTCTATTGTGGCTATAGCCCAGAAAGAATTAGTCCTGGAGCTGATAAATATTCATTAGAAAATGTAGTTAAAGTTACTTCTGGATCTACATTAGAAGTGGCAGATGATATCGATAAAATGTATCAAAAGATTATAAAAGCTGGGACTTATAAAGCTCCATCAATTAAGGTAGCAGAAGCCGCAAAAGTTGTAGAGAATACTCAGAGAGATGTCAATATTGCATTGATGAACGAGTTATCAATGATGTTTGATAAAATGAATATTGAAACTTCAGAAGTTTTGAGTGCTGCTAGAACTAAATGGAATTTCCTGGATTTTAAACCTGGATTGGTTGGTGGACATTGTATAGGTGTTGATCCTTATTATTTACTTCATAAATCAGAGGAGATGGGGTATAAGCCAACTTTGTTGCATTCTTCAAGGAGTATTAATAATAAAGTAGCAAGTTTTATTATTGAAAAAACTAAGGAATTATTATCTAATACTGATAAAGTTATTAGTGAATCATCAGTTTTAATATTAGGGTATACTTTCAAGGAGAATTGTTCTGATACACGAAATACAAAAGTAAAGGATATTTATGATGGTTTGGTAGAGTCTTCTTGTAGAGTCTCAATTTATGACCCTTATTTAAGTGAAAATTCTGATAATAATTTCATTTCAAATCCGTTTGTTTCTGAAGAAAAGTATGATGCTATTATATTGGCTGTTGCTCACAATGAGTTTTTAAATTATACTATTGCTGATTTTAATCAGTTAACAAAAGGAAAACTTGTACTTTTGGACCTTAAAGGGATTTACGAAAAATCTTCATGGAAATTGTAAAAACATAAAAATGAAAGAAGAATTGAGTTTAAGAGAAATAATTAATGAGGTGATTGTCTTTTTTATTAATTTTAAAATATTGATAATTTCAATTACTTTAATTGGAACTTTAGGTGTTATTGTTTTTCAAAAGATACGCCCAGCTTATTACAATACTACTTCTATTGCAACTTCAGGTATCTCTGCTTTTGAAAGAATTGAAGATGAGAAGGAGATTTTGAATCAGAGAACAGCAATAAATCTTATTAATACTTTACATCTAGATATTCAGAAAAAAGATTTCATTGTACTTGCAGAAAAATTAAATATATCGAAGGAAATAGCAGCTTCAATTAAGGAGATTACTGCTACTCAAATATTTAGAAAAGATCAAGATGGGAAAGATTTTAATACTCCTAAATTTGAAATACTACTATCAGTAAAAGATAATGAGATTATTAAGGATGTTGAAGAGGGATTATTACATTATTTCAATTCGAATCAATATATACATTCCTATTATGATTACTTTAAACTTACAAATGATAATGAAATAATAGCGATTGATAGTGAGATAGAGAGTTTGCAGAAATTTAGATCAGAGAAGGGTTCTAATATTGATATGAGTTCTTTTAATTTATATTCAAACAATGGATTAACTGAGGTGCAAAATCAGATTATTGAATTAAATCAGCTAAAATCAATTAACGAGACAAATCAAATGTTACTTAAACCTTTGTCATTTGTAAAAGGTTTCACAATATCTCAAACACCAGAAAGAGGGGTTTTACTTTTAGGGTCTTTAGCATTTGTGATATCTTTTATACTTGCGATAGTAGTTGCTGTTTTTGTAAATGTAAAGCGAAAATTAATCATCAAATAATATGAAAGTAGGGATTGTAGGTTCGGGATATGTGGGTTTAGTGGCAGCTGCTTGTTTTGCTGAGATGGGAAATAATGTTGTTTGTGTTGATATTGATGATGAGAAAATCAACAAACTTAAGCAAGGAGAGATTCCAATTTATGAGCCTGGTTTGAGTGATTTAGTTATTGGAAATCAGAGAAAAAATAACTTAACTTTTACAACAAATATTATTGATGCGTTAGTAGTTTCAGAAGTGATATTTATTGCTGTTGGAACTCCTATGGGTGATGATGGTTCAGCTGATTTGAAATATGTTTTACAGGTTGCCGAAGCAATTGGTAAAAATATGACTAAGCATTTAGTTATTGTTGACAAATCTACAGTTCCAATTGGTACTGCTGATTTAGTGACACAAACGATACAAAAAGCTTTAGATCTAAGAAAATCTGACTTAACTTTTGCTGTTGTTTCTAATCCAGAGTTTTTAAAGGAAGGTGCTGCGATTAAGGATTTTATGCACCCAGATAGAGTCGTTGTTGGAGCTGATAATGATGATGCAATGAGTTTAATGAGGGATCTGTATGCTCCTTTTACCTTAAGTAATGATCGGTTTATAGGAATGGATGTTAGGTCAGCAGAAATGACTAAATATGCTGCAAATGCCATGTTAGCTACAAAAATATCTTTTATTAATGAAATTGCAAATATTTGTGAGAAAGTTGGTGCTGATGTAAATCATGTAAGAACTGGAATTGGTAGTGATAAAAGAATTGGGTATCAATTTATTTATCCTGGTTGTGGATATGGTGGTAGTTGTTTCCCAAAGGATGTTCAAGCTTTAATTAATATTGCTAATAATCATGGGTATAACCCAGAGTTAATATCATCAGTTGAAAGTGTAAATAAAGCTCAAAAAGAAGTGTTGTTTTCTAAGTTAACTTCACAATTAGGAACTAATTTAAAAGGTAAGAAGGTTGCAGTTTGGGGTCTTTCCTTTAAGCCTGAAACTGATGATATGAGAGAAGCTCCTTCAATTAATTTGATAAAATCTGTTGTAGCTGCAGGAGGGACAGTAAATGCTTATGACCCTAAAGCTATTCATGAGGCAAAATTTTATTTAAAAGGAATAGAAGTAAATTATTTAGAGGATAAATATTCAGCTTTAGAAGGTGTTGATGCTTTAATTCTAGTTACAGAGTGGAAAGAGTTTAGAAGCCCTGACTTTGAATTAATTAAGGACAAAATGAAAGGTAGTATTTTTATTGATGGAAGAAATCAGTTTAAAAAAGAATATATTCTTTCAAAAGGCTTGGAATATTTTCAGATAGGAGTTAATTAATATAAATGTTTAAATCATATGTCTTAAAATCAAAATCGTTTATTGATTTTCTTTATATGTTTATTTCAAACATAATTAAGAAGGGTTTTGGTTTTGTTAGAGAAATAATTCTTGCTTATCTCTTTGGGTCCTCAATGGTTTATGCTAATTTTTTACTACTTAAAACTGCAGCTGATTTGTTTTCTCAATTAACCCAAGGCAGTGCTCTGCAGGCAAGTTTGCTGCCCAATTTTTCAAGTTTATATGAAAAAGGGCATAAAGTTTCATTGTCAAATGTTCTAGTTTTCTCTAAGAATTTAGCATGGAAAATATTTTTAGTCAGTCAACTTATTCAAATACCATTAGTGTTTTATATTTCACCAGAAAATTTCTGGTTATTTATAATGATATCTCTAGTGTTAGGTGTAGTGATATCTTCTAATTTTTTTAGTTCCATTTTTTTAATTGTGATTCAAGGAAAAGGGGATTTTAAGAAATTTTCTATTTCAACAACTGTAGATATGTTTGTGTCAACAGTTTTGTTATACCCACTCTCATTAGTGTTTGGTGTGATTGGTATTGCTGTCAGTAGAGTTGCAGGTTTAGGTGTTTTAATATATAAGTACTTTACACCAATTTTTAATGAAACAGAAGGAGATAACATCAGTTTTGGAATGAAAGATATTAATTTATCAATTATGCTTCTTGGTAATTTTGCAAATATCATAATGTTTCTATCACGGTTTGTTGTAGGGCTAGATGCTGGAAATAATATTACATTTTTTAATTATTCTATTGTGTTGTTAAATGTATTCCTAACGGCAATAATTATGAATATTAATACTATTGTTTTAAGAAAATTGTCTGTTCAAAAAGAAGTAAAGTTAATAGTATTTTCTTTTTTAATTTCACTAGTTCTTGGGGTAATCCTAGTTTTTGGTGTTGAAGTATATGGTTTTAGTATTATTAGATTTATTTTTGAAAGAGGTGCTTTTACTACTGAAGATACTATTCAAACTTATGAATTTGCTAAAGATTTAAGTATTAGTTTTATTTTTATTTTTATTGCTTCAGCTTTATTTCAGCCCTTCTTCAGTATAGATCAAAAATTAATAAAAAGGGAAAGTAGAGTTATGGCGAGTATTTTAGTGCTTAGTGTTCTAGTTTTGTTTGTAATTTTCTCTTTTACAACTACATCTGCTAGAGAGAATTCTTTGATTATGATGTACTCTTTATCTGTTTTAAGTGTGATTTTAGCAGTTTATTCTTCTTATAAATATTTTACTATTAAAACTATATAGAATATGGAATTAATAGGTTTTATAGTTTTATTAGTTTTAGGTATTGTAGCAATTATCTTTGATAGGCTTGAGATACTCAAATACTTGTATATTCCTTTGTTATTTTCGTTTATGGTTATTGTTAGGTTAAATGCATTTGTTTTTAATGCTTTTGAAATTGACATTATTACTTATGGGCTTGAAATGAAAGCCTATTCATTTGATATCTATTATTTAAGAGAATTTGTTTTCTGGTTTGGAATTAGGATACTGTATTTTATTACTCAGTCAGAATTAGTTGCTTTCCTACTTCTTGACATTTTATGGGTTTACTTGCTTTATAAGATTTCAATCAAAGTTAGTGTTAATAAGATTGGGAACACCTTATTAATCATTTTAGCAACTTGTTTCCCATTCTTTTTTGGATACCAAAATATTTATAGACAATTTTTTGCGACTATTGTATTGTTATATTCTTATTCAATAATAGATGATAGATCTAATCGTTCCATATTCTTTTTCTTTGTTTCTATATTCATTCATAATTTATCTTTATTAATTCTTCCGCTATTTATAATTAAGAAATTTTTCACATTTAAGTTAAATGATAGACTAGTATTGTCTTCCGTTTTAGTTGCTATATACTTACTTGTTTTACCATCAATTCTCTCTTTAAAAGATGGTGATGACCCCACTAAAATTGATTTAAGTATACTGTACATGATATTATTTATATTCCTGTTTCTATTTTATATATATAAATTTAGGGGTAATATTCTTAATTTTATTTTAATTGTTCCTTCATTAATTCCCGCTACTTTATTAACGATAGGGTTTGTTGCATACAGACAAGAAATGATTGCTGAACGATTAGGCATGATGTTTATTCCGTTTATTATTTTTGATATTTATAATTACTCATTATTAATTCAAAGTAGTTATAAACGAAAGTTACTTCAATTATTTTTGTTGTTATTATTTAGTGTTCCAGTTTTGTTATTTACAAGTTCTTTAATGTTTTTGGATTAGAATTATGATGAACAATTGGTTAAAATATAATGGTTCAATAATTCCATCATCTCCTCCTCATATTATGGTGACGGAATCTAAAGTAGAAATTAAAAAATTACTTATTAGTAGCAGATCTTTTTTTGCAAGGTGGGTTTCAAATTTTGATGCATCTATAGATTCTTCTTTTTGGTATGTAATTAATGATAAGGGTTTAGAAATTGAAGATTATAGTAAAAATACCAGGAGTAAGATTAGGAGAGGATTGAAGAATTTTGTTGTGAATAAGATTGAAAAATCTGAGTTAATTGAACATGGTTATAAAGTTTATGTTGCCGCTTTTAAAAGGTATAAAACAATTAATAAACCTATGAGTAGTAAAAAGTTCATTAAGCATATCAATAGCTTAGATAAGGGTTGGGAGTTTTGGGGAGTTTATTCTAGAGAAACTGATGAATTGATTGCTTATAGTCAAAATAAGATTGTAACTGATCAATGCTATTACTCAACTATTAAGTTTCATGAGAAATACTTGAAGATGTATTCTAGTTATGCTCTTTATTTTGCAATGAATAGTTATTACTTAAAAGAAAGAAAATTAAAATATGTAAATGAAGGTACAAGAAGTATTTTACACGAAACAAATGTTCAATCTTTTTTAATTGATAAATTTAAATTTAGAAAAGCTTATTGTAAATTACACGTTCAATATCATCCTTTAGTCACTCCAATTATTTTTGTTTTGTATCCTTTTAGGAAAATCATTGTTAAAAGTAATTTATTGTTTTTTAGAAAAATTGGAGTAGTTTTATCTCAAGAACAATTGCATAGAAATCCTAATGAGTAGTTTAGTTTCCATAATAACTCCATCTTACAATTCCTCAAAATTTATTAAGGACTGTGTTGCTTCAGTTTTTTCTCAAACGTATAAAAATTGGGAAATGATTATTGTAGATGATTGTTCTAAAGATAATTCAAAAGAAATAATTTCAGAACTTTCAACTAAAGATAAAAGAATTAAGCCAATCTTTTTAGAAAAAAATGTTGGTGCTGCTGAGGCAAGAAATGCTGCAATTAGACAATCAAAAGGAAAATATGTTGCTTTTTTGGATTCAGATGATTTATGGAATCCTAAAAAATTAGAAAAACAACTCTCTTTTATGTATGAAAATGAGATAGCTTTTTCTTATACAAATTATCAGTTTATTTCTGAAAATGGTGAAGATCTTTCAAATATCATTTCAGCTCCTGAAAAGATGACTTACGATTCATATTTAAAAAATACTATTATTGGTTGCTTGACCGTTATTATTGATAGAGAGAAATCTGGTGAATTTGAAATGCCAAATATCCGTTCTTCTCATGATATGGCTCTTTGGTTGTTAATTATGAAAAGAGGTTTTTCTGCTTATGGATTAGATGAGAATCTTGCAAGATATAGAATTGTCTCAACCTCTAATACCGCCAGTAAATGGCATGCAGCAAAGGATGTTTGGAAAATATATAGGCAGGTTGAAAAGTTGTCATTTATATATAGTACTTGGTGTTTTGTTTGGTATGCTTTTAATGCATTAAAAAAAAGAATATAATGAAAAGAGTCTTTGATTTTTTAGTTTCTCTTGTGGGATTATTTTTATTCAGCCCATTGCTTGTATTGTTATCATTGCTAATTAAATTTACTTCCAAAGGAACTATATTTTTTATTCAGGAAAGAGTTGGAGAGAATGGAGTTTTTTTTAAGATGATAAAATTTAGAAGTATGCAAGTGATTCAGGATTCAGATAGCACAATATCAGTGAAGGGTGATATGAGAGTTACTAAAGTTGGTTCATTTCTGAGAAGATATAAATTAGATGAATTGCCTGAGTTATGGAATGTTTTAGTTGGGGATATGAGTTTGGTTGGACCAAGGCCAGATGTGCCTGGTTATGCTGATTTTCTTAGAGGAGAAGATAGAAATATCCTAAAATTAAAGCCTGGAATTACTGGCCCAGCAAGTTTGAAATATGCGAATGAGGAAGAAATATTAGCAAGACAGGAGAATCCTAAGGAATATAATGATGTAATAATTTACCCAGATAAAGTCCGAATTAATTTAGATTATTACTATCAATCTAACTTATGGATTGATATTAAAATTATATTTGCGACAATATTCAGAACTTCTTATTAGTGAAAGAAAACAAAAAAATATGGTTGGCCTCACCGCATATGGGAGGAGGTGAATTGAGATTTGTAAAAGAGACTTTTGATGCAAATTGGATTGCTCCTATTGGTCCGCATATAAATACTTTTGAAGAACAGCTTTCTAAAATCTCAAATGGATATAAAGTAGCGGCATTAAGCAGTGGAACTGCCTCAATTCATTTAGCTTTGATTTTAGCTGGAGTCAAAGCTAATGATGATGTAATTTGTTCTTCTTTTACATTTTCAGCATCAGCAAATCCTATTAAATATTTAGATGCAAACCCTATTTTTATTGATAGTGAATCCTTAAGTTGGAATATGTGTCCTGAACTTTTGGAAAAATCAATAGTTGAAGGAATTGAGAAAAATAAAAAACCAAAAGCAATTATTTTGGTTCATCTATATGGGATGCCTGCAAAAATGGATGAGATAATGAAAATTTCCAATCAATATGATATCACTTTGATTGAGGATGCTGCCGAGGCACTTGGCTCAACTTACAAAAACCAGCCTTTAGGTACATTTGGAAAGTTTGGTGTTTATTCATTTAATGGAAATAAAATAATTACAACATCAGTAGGTGGAGCTTTGCTTTGTAAGGATAAGATTTTGGTTGAAAAAGCAAAATTTTTTGCTACTCAATCCAGGGATAATGCTCCTCATTATGAGCATTCCCAAATTGGGTATAATTATAGGATGAGTAATGTGTGTGCTGCAATTGGAGTAGGACAATTAGAGGTGCTTAATGATAGAATTATAAGAAAAAGAGAAATTTATAATTTCTATAAAACCGAACTTTCTGGAATTAAAGAGATTGCTTTTTTAGATGAAAGTGTAGGTAGTTATTCTAATTATTGGTTAACAACAATTTTACTTGATAAAAACAGTACAATAGATAGAGAGCAATTACGTTTACATCTGGAAAAAGATAATATTGAGAGTCGTCCATTATGGAAGCCAATGCATTTGCAACCAGTATTTAAAAGTTGTAAAGCGTATGTAAATGGAGTTTCTGGTGATTTGTTTAATAGAGGATTATGCTTGCCTTCTGGGACTAATATGACAAAAAAAGATTTAGAAAGAGTAGTTAATAAAATTAAAGAATTATATGAAGCTTAGACTTCAAAATCTGCAGAGAATTTACAAGCAACTTATAATGTTGGTTGTTGATGTTCTGACTTTATTATTAGCTTTGTGGTTAGCTTTTGTTTTACGATTAGGTGAGGCCTTTCCTGTAGAATATCTTTTTGAGTCATGGTGGCTGTTTATTGTAATCCCAGTAGTAATGCTACCGCTTTTTGTGAAGTTAGGCTTGTATCGTGCAGTTCTGCAATATATTGGAATTAAAGTTATAACTACAACTTTTCAAGCTACAACCATTTCGTGTTTAGTTGTAGGGTTTTTTATGATGTTTTTTCGTGAATCAGATTTACCAAGATCAGTGATACCAATATTTTGGTTTATAATAAATATCTTTATTATTTCAACTCGTTTCTTGTTTAAGGGTTATCTGTATTCTTGGGATAGTTTTGTAAATTCTAGAAAACAGACTATTATTTATGGAGCGGGAAATGCAGGAGTTCAGCTTGTTGAAAGTTTGAAAAAAAGCTCTGTTTATGCACCAATTGCCTTTATTGATGATGATAAAACAAAGCAAGGCACTATTCTTAATTTTTTAGAGGTATTCCCATTTAGTACGATTGAGGATCTTATTAAAAATAAAGACGCAAAAGTTTTGCTTTTTGCTGTCCCTTCTGCAAGTACAAAAGAAAGAACTCAAATATTAAAGAAACTTTCAAAACACCCTATTGAGGTTAAAGTTTTGCCTTCAATGGACAATATAGTAAATGGGGTAGTTTCTATTGATAATATAAAACATGTTGAGGTTGGTGATATCTTGGGAAGGACAGCAGTTTCTCCAAAGAAAGATTTGCTAAACAGAAATATTTTAGGAAAAAATATTTTGATTACTGGTGCTGGAGGAAGTATTGGTTCTGAGCTTTCAAGACAGATTATGAAACTTTCTCCAAACAAGGTTGTTCTGTTAGATAACTCAGAATTTAATTTATACAATATACATTTAGAGCTTGTTAGTAAAGGGTTTTCAATTGATTTGATTCCATCACTTTGTACGGTTACAAATTACCATCAGTTGAAAAAGATTGTTGAAATAAATAAGATTGATACAATTTATCATGCGGCCGCTTATAAGCATGTTCCTATGGTTGAAATGAATGTCGTTTCGGGTGCCTATAATAATGTTGTTGGGACTTTTAATGTCGCAAAAGTTGCTGATGAATTAAATGTGGAAAATTTGGTTCTTGTTTCTACCGATAAAGCAGTAAGGCCAACTAATGTGATGGGAGCCTCAAAGAGAATGTCAGAATTAGTATTGCAAGCATTTTCAGATAAAAGCAAGACATGTTTTTCAATGGTTCGTTTTGGTAATGTTTTGGATTCAGCAGGTTCTGTAGTTCCTCTTTTTAGGAGTCAGATTAAAGAAGGAGGGCCGGTAACGGTAACGCATAGAAATATTACAAGATATTTCATGTCCATTCCTGAGGCAGTTGAATTGGTGTTGCAATCAGGGTCTATGGCAAAAGGTGGGGATGTTTTTGTACTAGATATGGGAGAGCCAATAAAAATTATTGATTTAGCTTATAAGATGATACATTTAAGTGGACTAACTCCAATTGATAATGAGAATCCTGATGGAGATATCAGAATAGAATACACAGGATTAAGACCTGGAGAAAAATTGTATGAGGAACTTTTAATTGGTAATGATGTAATTCAATCAGAACACCCAAGGATTATGCAAGCAAAAGAGAGTAAATTATCAATGCAGAAAGTGCTACATTGTATAGGTATTATTAAATCTTCTAGAGAAGGTCAGGATGAAAAGGTTGTTAAAGAACTCTTGTTGAAATATGTTGATGGATACACCTCAGAAGTAGTATAATCCTTTTATTTTTGTAGAATGAATATTTTAGTACTAGGAGCAGGTACTTTTGGAACTGCAATTGCAAACGAACTCTCAGTAAATACTGAAAATAAGGTGACTTTATTTTCTAGAAACCAAGAGAAAGTTCAGGAAATTAACGAGTTTCAGACAAATAAATCTTGCTTTCCAAATAAGCATTTAACAAAGTATCTTAAAGCAAGTTCTGATAAAGAATTTATTAGAGATGCAGATATAGTTTTCATTGCTCTTCCTTCATCATTTATTATAGAAAATTTTATCGCTTTAAAATCTTTTTTTAAAGATGATGCATTGTTTGTGAACTTATCTAAAGGTTTGTTTGAAGGAGGGGGGACTATTGTGGAAAGTGTAAAAAAAGAATTAGATACAGAAAATGTTGTAACATTAAAAGGACCATCATTTGCTGTTGAGGTTATGGAACATGCTGATACTTTACTTACCCTTGGGTACACTACAAAACAGCAATACGAAACTGTAAATAAAATTGTAAAGAATACCGCACTACATATTGATTGTACAACTGATATAAGAGGTGTAGAATTACTTAGTGTGTTAAAGAATATTTATGCTGTTGTACTTGGTGTTGTAGATGCTAAATATAATTCACCAAATACTCGTTTTATGATATTGACTAAAGCATTTTCAGAAGTTAGAGTTTTGTTAAGATCCTTGGGTGGTTCAGGTGATACCTTGTTTTTAGCTTGTGGTTTTGGTGATTTATGTTTGACTTCATTAAATGATTTGAGTAGAAATAGAACCCTAGGTTTGTTGATTGGAAAAGGGTTTTTTAGTGCGGATTATAAATCCAATGCTGTAATATTAGAAGGATTGAATGCTGTAGAGATGTTGCATGATTTGATAGAAGAAGATGTGACAAAAGAATTACCACTTTTTAATAAATTGTATAATTTCTTTGCAAATAAAGAAAGAGAGTTAGAATTTAAGTTTAATGAACTAGTTGATTAAAGAAAAAAATGAAAAAAGTATTGATTGTATTTGGCACAAGACCAGAAGCTATTAAAATGGCGCCAGTTGTAAAAGCATTTAAAGATTGTAATAATTTTGAAACTAAGGTTTGTGTAACTGCACAGCATAGAGAAATGCTCGATCAAGTTTTGGAGTTTTTTGATATTACACCTGATTATGATTTAGATTTAATGAAGCCTAATCAAAATTTGTATAATTTGACAGGGGAAATAATTAATGGTTTAAAGCCAGTTTTGGAAGAATTTGTTCCTGATTTCGTATTTGTGCATGGAGATACAACCACTACAATTGCGGCAAGTATTGCAGGTTTTTATTCTGGAGCAAATGTTTGTCATGTTGAGGCAGGGTTAAGAACATTTAATAAATATGCGCCTTTCCCAGAAGAAATTAACAGAAGTATTACTGGAAGAATTGCTGATTTTCATTTTGCGCCAACTGAGCAATCCAAGCAAAATTTATTGAATGAAAATATATCAGAAGATGGAATTTTAGTTACAGGAAATACGGTTATTGATGCGCTTTTAGATGGAGTTGAGAAAGTAAAGAGTATTGATAATGAGCAAATTAATATGCTTAAAAATTTAGTTGATTCGGATAAAGATTTAATTTTAGTAACTGGGCATAGAAGAGAAAATCATGGAGAAGGATTTTTGAATATCTGTAAGGCTTTAAAAGAAATTGCAGCAGAAAATAATGTACAGATTATCTATCCTGTGCATTTGAACCCAAATGTGCAAAAGCCAGTGAATGCAATTTTATCAGATGTGGAAAATATTGATTTGATTGCCCCACTACCTTATGAAGCATTTTTGTGGTTAATGGAAAAATCAAAATTAATTATTACTGATAGTGGAGGAGTACAGGAAGAAGCGCCATCACTGGGTAAACCGGTATTGGTAATGCGTGAAACTACTGAAAGACCAGAAGCAGTTGAAGCAGGAACAGTGATTTTGGTAGGTACTAATGTGGAAAAAATAGTTGGAGAGGCAAATGCACTTTTACAAGATTCCGAAAAATACGAGAGTATGAGTAAATTGCACAATCCTTATGGAGATGGGAAAGCAAGTAAAAGAATTGTAGAATTTTTATCAAAAAAATAAAATGACAGATTTGAAAGTAGTAATGATGGGCTTGGGTTATATTGGTTTGCCGACAGCAGCCTTAATTGCAAGTAGAGGAATTAAAGTTCAAGGGATTGATGTAAATCAATCTGTTGTTGATACTATTAATGAGGGTAAAATTCATATCGTAGAACCTGCACTAGATGGGCTGGTAAAACATGTAGTGGAAAGAGGATTGTTAAAAGCTAGTACTACTGTTGATACGGCAGATGTATATTTAATTGCAGTTCCCACCCCTTTTAAAGGAGATCATGAGCCGGATTTGAAATATGTGGAATCTGCTACAAGGATGATATTACCAAATCTGAAAAGTGGAGATTTGTTTATTATTGAATCTACTAGCCCGGTGGGAACAACTGATAAAATGGCTAAAATTATTTTTGAGGAAAGACCTGAACTTAAAGGGAAAATAAATATTGCTTATTGTCCTGAGAGAGTGCTGCCTGGAAAAGTGATTTATGAATTGGAACATAACGATAGAGTAATTGGAGGCTTGGATGAGCAGTCGACTAAAGCAGCACAAGATTTTTATCGTCATTTTGTGAAAGGTGAATTGCATGCAACTAATGCAAAAACGGCTGAAATGTGTAAGTTGGTTGAAAATTCATCAAGAGATGTGAGCATTGCTTTTGCTAATGAACTGAGTATGATTTGCGATAAAGCTAGAATTAATGTTTGGGAGTTAATAAAGCTAGCAAATAAACATCCAAGAGTGAATATCTTACAACCAGGAACTGGGGTTGGTGGGCATTGTATTGCGGTTGACCCATGGTTTATTGTTTCAGAATTTGAAAAAGAGGCAATAATTATCCGAAATGCAAGAGAGATAAATAACTATAAAACAGAATGGGTAATTGAGAAAATAAAATCTACTGCTTTACAGTTTGAATTGGATAACAACAAAAAACCAACTATTGCATTAATGGGTATGGCATTTAAGCCAGATATTGATGATTTAAGAGAGTCTCCTTCCTTACAAGTTGCAGACACTTTGTTGGATGAAGGAAAATTTGATTTACTTTTAGTTGAACCAAATTTGGAGGAAAGTAATAAGTATGATTTAACAGATTATGAAGCAATCAATGAGAAAGCAGATATAGTTGCTTATTTGGTAGCACATAAAGAGTTTAGAGGATTTACAACTGAAGCAATAGAATTAGATTTCTGTGGGGTTAGAAAATAGATTTATAGATTTATGCAATAAACATTTTTCACTTCTTGTATTAGGTGGGGGTTCCGCTTCTTTTTTTCTTATTAATATTATTCTAAAAGATTATTTAAATGCTGAGAATTATGGGCTTTATTCAATATTTATTACCTATATTTCTTTACTGTCTTCTTTTGGGTTATTAGGATTTGAACAAGTTATTATTAGAAATGCTAAGATAACGAGTAACAAAATTATCTTAAGTAAAAGTATACTAATACCTATAATATTTTCATCATTGTTTGTTTCAATTTTAGGATCGTATTTATTTATAAATAACTATAATATTTCTATATCTCTTATTCTTTTAATTAGTATTACTTTTTTAGTAATTCTAACTAAGTTAATTTTTAATTTATTTAGACTTATGTCTAAGTTTACATTTTCTCAAATTGCATTAAACTTTTGGAAGCTTAGTTTGTTTTTTGTTTTATTGATTCTAGTTCTTAGAAAAAATGTTGTTAATCTGGAAGATGTAATTACTACAGTTTTTTGGTCTTTAGTAATAACAATGTTTATGATGTTTGGTCTTTTTAAAAAGGTGAAATTTAGGAGTAATTTGAAGGTAAAAAGAATTTTTAGTCAAGCGATTTTATTTTTATTATCATTAATTACAATTTCCTTAATAAATTTTGGAGATAGATTTTTTATTGAGAGCAGGTTCGGATTAGAGGAACTCGGTTATTATTTCTTTTTTATTAATTTATTTCTATTTCCTTTCGTTCTTTTTCAATCATATATTGGTTTTAAAGAAATTGTTAGTTTTAAGTTATCGTATAACCATAATCTATTAGTTCAGAAACTAAAGATTATTCTTAAATATTCGATTTTGTTTGGAATATTTCTTTTATCATTTTCCTTTTTTGTCGATTATTTAGAGTTCTATAGTATTGATTTATTTGAAAATTTAGAAATGATTTTAATGCTTCTTGTTTTAGGAGTTGTTAAAATGGTTTATTCGCTTTTGTCATCAGCAATGGGTGCTATTTGTGATAATAAAATGTTATTTAAGATTAATCTTTACTCTATCATCAGTATTCTTATATTAATTCCAGTTATTTATTATTATTCATCTACAATTACAATAACTATTATGTTTTTGATAGTTTTGTGGTTTATTAGATGTGTGATATGGTACAAACAGCTTTTATTGTATGAGAATTAGATATGAGATTATATTGTGGTTTTCGGCCTTACTGAAATCCATTCCTGGGAAGTTAGGTTGTATTTTAAGGAATATATTGTTGCCATATCAAAAAGGAATAAATGTTACTATTTGGGATCATGTGCAGATTGATAGCCCTTCAAAATTAATAATAGGAAATAATGTTTCGGTAAATAGGGGTTGTATTTTACATGCTGGTGGTGAAATAGAAATTGGAAATGATGTTTTGATTGGCCCTGGTGTTATTATATATTCTCAAAATCATTCTTATAGATACTTGAGTAAAAAGATAATTAACCAAGGATATAATACTAAAAAGGTGAATATTGATAGTAATGTTTGGATTGCAGCCAATGCAATTATTTTGCCTGGAGTTACTATCGGAGAAGGTTCTGTTGTGGCGGCAGGTAGTGTAGTTACAAAAGATGTGGAACCAAATACAATAGTTGGCGGTAATCCAGCAATATTTATTAAAATTAGAGGAAGTGATAAAATTTACTAGAGTTTTTTTATTTATATTTCTGACACTCTCTTTTTTCATTCATAATTATATCTTGACTTTTTGTCTTATGACATTGTTTTTGTCAGTAGAGATGTTATTTAATAGAGATGTTAATTCAAAAATAATTTCTTCATTTTTGTTTCTTTATTTTTTCATTCCATTCCTTAATATATCATCTTACAGAGGTAATGTTGAATTTAAAACAATAGTTCTTTATTCTATATCTAATATGTTCATTATTTTAGTTTTGATTTTTTTTTCAAAGAAGAAGGAAAGATTAAAAGAGATAAAGTATATTAGACCTAATGTGAATTTATATCTCTTTGCTGTGTTACATTTAATTATTTCATATTCATTTGTTGCATTCCTATACTTGAAGTATGGAAATATTTTAACTAATCAAGAACTTAGGTTTGTAATTAGTCCAAGTATTGGTTATATTATAAAATCAACTATTTATATTCCATTAATTTTCATATTATTAAAAACAAAGAAATCATACTTATATTATATTGTTTTTATTTTATTGCCATTATTTCCAGCATTTTTAATTGGAAGTAGAGGCTCTGTAATTATGATTGTTTTAGGTGTGTTAATTATCCTTTTTATTATGATGATTGAGAAAAGAATTTATTTAAATAAAATAAACATACACTACAAAGAATTAACTAAAAAAGATATTTTAGTAGGGATGTCATTGTCTGGAATTGTATTGTATTCAATTTTTTATATCAGGAGAATGGGTAGCAAGGTGTATATATCATCATCTGAGTTGGTGGAAAAATATTTTGACATATCGATTCCTCCAATTTTTATTTATATGATTTTGCCTTTATATTTAAATCTTAGAGAAACTGTAGGTATAGCAAATCAAATTATAACCCAAAATTTAAAAGTAGGTAATAGTATTCCAATGTTTTTTCTAGAGTTGTTTACAATATTACCAGGTAAGCAAATGTCACCAGGTATAACTTTAGGTAATTTAATTGGTAAAAGTGGTGATGCGGGTTTAACGCCAGGTATTATTGCTGGAGTATATCTAGATGTTGGATATCTAGCAGTTTTCGTGCCAGCAATTTTAATTGTAATTATTACTTATTTTTATAAGAAATCATTTATTGACGATAATTTTAAAGTAATTTATGTCCTTAGTATTATTCAATTTTTTCATGTTTATCATAGGGGGTTTCTCAAATTAGAATATTTCATTTCATTTCTGATTATTTTTGTTTATTTATTACTATCCGGTTCGTTTAAAATATTTAATAATGAAGATACTTCACATTCTATACCAATCAATTCCTAATACTGCTGGATCAAGCATTAGAAGTAGAGATATTGTTGCATCACAGCTAGCTGTGAGCTTAACTCCTATTGTAATTACTTCTCCTTTTCAAGAACCTCTTGTTTCTGGAAAAAAAAAGGAGATTATTGAAGGGGTTACATATTACAGAACATTTTCAGGATATCAAAATGAAGTTGTTTCAGAGAGAAGAACTGGAGTGTTTATGCAAATTAGAAAAGCGATAAGATTATTTTCATTTACTGTTAGTATTTATAAAATAGTAAAACATGAAAAGATTGATGTTCTACATGCACATGCAATGTTCTTTTGTGCTTTCCCTGCTAAAATTGTTTCTCTATTACTAAAGAAACCAATATTGTATGAAGTTCGATCTTTATGGGAGGAAAGATATAAAGGGAAGAATTTTCTGCTTAATGTTCTTTTTGGTGCAATTACTTTAATTGAAACAATTGCTATGTTTTTAAGTAATGAGGTGATAGCAATTAACAAAACCTTAAAATTCGAATTAAAATCTCGGTTTCTATTAAAAAATAAAGAAATACATATTGTAGAGAATGCAGTTAATTTAAATAGAATAACTGCTAAAAAAGTAGAGCGTGAGGATCAGGTGTTTGCTTATATCGGAACAATCAGTCCTATTGAAGGTTTAGATTTATTAATAAATGCGTTTAATGATCTTCATAATGAAGGAGTGAAAAATAAATTAGTTTTTTATGGTGATGGAGTAGTCTTACCAGAATTAAAGAAGTTAGCAAAAGGAAATAATTTAATTGAGTTTAGGGGTAGATTCTCCCAATACCAGATTACTGAGGTGTATTCAGAAGTTGATATTATTATAAACCCAAGAAAGCAGAGTTTTTTAACTGATTCAGTTACTCCATTAAAACCATTAGAAGCAATGGGTTATAATAAATTAATTATGGCTTCTAATATTGGGGGTATGCGTGAAATAATTGAAGATGATAGGACTGGTATTTTATTTGAACCAGATTCTGTTGATTCAATAAAATCTGCAATTTTGGATATTTTAAATAAAAAAGATATAAATAGGATTAATGAAAATGCATTAATATATGTTAAAAAGAAAAGAAGTTGGAAGTCAAATGCGGTTAAATATAAAGACATATATCAAAATTTATTAAATGAATAAAAAAATAAGCTTCCTTAACATTCCTATTGATGCAATTTCAATGCAAGAAACTTTGCAGAGAGTAGAGAAAGCAATTGCAGATGAAAATCAAATACACCATACTGTTGTAAATGCAGGCAAAATAGTACTTATGCAGACGGATAAGGAATTAGAAAAAAGTGTAGTAGAAGCTGATATCATAAATGCTGATGGACAAGCAATAGTATGGGCAGCAAATATATTAGGACAAAAATTGCCTGAGCGTGTTTCTGGAATTGATTTAATGGAAGAGCTGGTTAAGCGCTCATTTCAAAAAGGATATAAATGTTTTTTCTTAGGAGCAACCCAGGATGTGGTAAATAGATTAGTAGAGATTTATAAAGAGCAGTACTCTGATGTCATAATTGCAGGATATAGAAATGGTTATTTTGAGAAAAATGAGGAAGAGCAGATTGCCAAAGAAATATCAGATAGTGGAGCAAATATGTTATTTGTTGCTATCACATCCCCTAAAAAGGAAATATTTTTAAATACATATAAGAATCAGTTACAAAATGTAAATTTTATAATGGGAGTAGGGGGTAGTTTTGATGTTATTGCTGGTAAGGTAAAGCGCGCACCAATTTGGATGCAAAACTTTGGAATGGAATGGTTATTTCGAGTTATTCAAGAACCAAAAAGAATGTGGAAACGCTATTTAATTGGTAATACAAAGTTTATTTTGTTAGTTGTTAAAGAATTTTTCAGGGCTAAATAATATTACCTACCTTTACATCAAATTTTAGATAATGAAAAGTAAAGTAGCATTAATAACAGGTATTACAGGGCAAGACGGTTCTTATTTGGCAGAATTCTTGTTAAAGAAAGGATATAAAGTACATGGGATTAAAAGAAGAGCATCCTCATTTAATACGGATAGAATAGAGCATTTATATCAAGACCCACATATTGAAAATAGAAATTTGATTTTGCATTATGGTGATATGACAGATTCTATGAATCTGACTAAAATCATAAAGGAAGTTCAGCCAGATGAAATTTATAATTTGGCAGCCATGAGTCATGTGCATGTTTCTTTTCAAATTCCTGAGTATGTTGCAAATACTGATGGAATGGGAACTTTAAGAATTTTAGAGGCTATTCGACTATTGGGTTTAACAGAGAAAACAAAAGTTTATCAAGCCTCAACTTCTGAGTTGTTTGGAAAAGCACAAGAAGTTCCGCAATCTGAATCAACTCCTTTTTACCCTAGAAGTCCTTATGGAGTTGCAAAGATGTATGCCTATTGGATTACAGTTAATTATCGTGAGGCCTATGGTATGTTTGCTTGTAATGGGATTTTATTCAACCATGAGTCGCCCGTTAGAGGTGAAACTTTTGTTACTCGTAAAATTACTCGTGCTGCATCAAAAATTGTATTAGGATTGCAGGATAAATTGCATTTAGGAAATTTAGATGCAAAGCGAGATTGGGGGCATGCTAAGGATTATGTGCGCATGATGTGGATGATATTACAAACAGAAGTTGCTGAAGATTGGGTAATCGCAACAGGTAAAACGACTACAGTTCGTGATTTTGTAAAAATGGCATTTTCTTTTGCTGGAATTGAGTTAGAGTTTAAAGGTGAAGGTAAAGATGAGAAAGGTTTTGTTGTGTCTTGTTCTAATCCTAAATACCAAGTTGAGATAGAAAAAGAGGTAGTTGCTGTTGATCCAAACTATTTCAGACCAACTGAGGTTGATTTATTGATTGGAGATCCAACAAAAGCAAATACTCAATTAGGCTGGATTCCAGAATATAATTTAGAACAGTTGATTAATGAAATGATGGAATCAGATTTAAAATTGATGACTAAAGATCAATACTTGAAGGATGGGGGCTATACCATTATGAATTATTTTGAGTAAAATGAAAAAAGATAATAAAATCTATATTGCTGGTCATAGAGGTTTGGTTGGCTCTGCAATTGTTGAAAATTTAAAAGCAAAAGGGTATAGTAATCTTGTTTATCGCACTCATTCAGAATTAGATTTAACGAACCAAGAGGATGTTAAAAAATTCTTTCAGATAGAAAAGCCTGAATGTGTAATTTTAGCAGCTGCAAAAGTGGGGGGAATCGTAGCTAATAATAAATATAGAGCTGATTTCATTTATGAAAACATTATGATTCAGAATAATGTGATACATCAATCATATTTGCAAGGAGTTAAGAAACTTTTGTTTTTAGGAAGTACTTGTATTTATCCAAAAAATACTGATCAACCTATGGTTGAAGAAAGTTTATTGACTTCTGAATTAGAATATACTAATGAGCCTTATGCAATTGCTAAGATATCGGGAATAAAAATGTGTGAGAGTTATAATTTGCAATATGGAACGAACTTTGTTTCAGTAATGCCGACTAATTTATATGGTCCGAATGATAATTTTGATTTAGAAAAATCCCATGTCTTACCTGCTTTAATTCGTAAAATTCATTTAGGGAAATGTTTGCGTCAGAACGAATGGAATTCTATTAAATCGGACTTAGATAAAAACCCAATTGAAGGGATTAAATCGGATTCAAATAAAGCACAGATTACTGAAATCTTGTTAAAATATGGAGTAAGCAAAGATTCAGTTGAGATTTGGGGAAGTGGTAAGCCAATGAGAGAGTTTTTATGGTCAGAGGATATGGCTGATGCTTGTGTCTTTTTGTTAAAAAACAGAAATTTTAATGATACTTTTGATTCAGAAAATACTGAAATCAGAAATACTCATATTAATATTGGGACAGGTGTAGATGTATCAATAAAAGACCTTGCAAAGCTGATTAAAAAAGAAGTTGGTTATAAAGGCAGTTTTATTTTTAACACATCAAAACCAGATGGGACTATGAAAAAACTAACAGATGTTTCCAAATTAAATGGCTTAGGGTGGAAACATAAAGTGTCTCTTGAAAAGGGTGTTGAAAAGATGTATGCTTGGTATCTTTCAGAATAAAACTATTCTTTTCTTTTTCTTACTTTTGCTTTAATGAAAGGTTATTCTAAATATTTTTGGTTCATTCATTTTATTGGTGATATTTTATTTATCAATATTGCTTTTATCTTAATGTATTATCTGAAATTTGATTCTATTGATTTTTCAGATAAGTATCGTTTTTTACTGATTATTTTCAATGCGAACTGGATATTAGTTGCATTAATGTTAAAGCTGTATGAGTTGAAAAGAATCATAAGGTTAGATAAAGTTTTGTTTAATCTTTTTAAAGCATTTGGATTTAACGTTTTAATAATTACAGCTGTTCTTTTTTCTTTAAAACAGTCTGAATTCTCAAGAGAACATTTGTATGCAACATACTTAATGTTGTTTGGTTTAATTATGTGTTGGAGATATTTATCAATTAAGTTAATTAAACTTTACAGAAAATCAGGATATAATTATAGTAGGGTTGTTATAGTAGGAGGAGGAGAAGTAGCTCAACAGTTAAATGATTATTTTAATTCTGATGATGTTTTAGGAGTAAGATTATTAGGTGTGTTTTCTGATTCTGATTTTTCTTTTGAGATAAAAGATAGTGTAAAAACTGGGACATTAGATAGTTTAGAGCAGTTTGCATTAAAAAATTATATTGATGAGATTTTCTATACTATGCCTTTAACATATACTAAAAAAATTAAAGGATTAGTTGATTTCTGTGATAAGTATATGATAAGGTTTAAAGTAGTTCCTGATTTTAGAGGGTTTATATTTAAACGTGTAAACATTGATTTTTTTAATGATGTTCCAGTAATTACTCTAAGAGAAGAGCCTCTTACTGATTTTATTAATAGATTTACAAAAAGAGTATTTGATTTGATATTCTCATTACTTACTATTTTTTTTGTGTTGAGTTGGTTGTACCCTATCATAGCTGTATTAATTAAATTGACATCAAAAGGGCCTGTTCTTTTTAAGCAATCTCGCTCTGGTGTAAATAATGAAGAATTTTTATGTTATAAATTTCGTTCAATGACAATGAGTGCTGAAGCTGATACGAAACAAGCAACAAAAGGAGATGTGCGAATAACAAAGATTGGAGCATTTTTAAGAAAATCATCTTTGGATGAGTTTCCTCAGTTTTTTAATGTATTTATGGGGGATATGTCCATTGTTGGACCTAGGCCACATATGCTAAAACATACAGAAGAATACTCTGAGTTAATACAAAAATATATGGTAAGGCAATTGGTAAAACCAGGTATAACTGGGGCTGCTCAAGTAAAAGGGTATAGGGGAGAAACTAAAGAATTGGAAGATATGGAGGGGCGTGTGCGTTTAGATGTTTGGTATATTGAAAATTGGTCTTTGTCATTGGATATAAATATAATTTTTCATACGGTTTGGAATGCTTTTAAAGGTGATGAAAAAGCATATTAAATTACTTATTTTAGTTTTCTTTCCTTTTTGTTTGATTGGGCAGATTTCTACCTTTAAATCTTATCCATACAAACAATTCTCAAACTACTTTTCAGATGCGATTACTTTTTGTGATTCTGATACAACTCAGCATATTGAGTTAGGCTCAAGAATCAACTCTAAGATTTCTTATCATGATAATAAGATGTATAGTAGTTTACTTGTAGGAAAAGTTTTTTCAGCTAATCTTAAAAATAAGATCACACTTAATTCTAATCTCGATCATCTAATTGGAGATTTCCATCCATTAAATCAGCATCTTGCTGACTCTCTAGATTTATATTTTCCTACTTATGGAGATAAAAGGTTTAGATGGCAATTTAATTTAAAGTATAAGGTAAATAAATTTATAACTGCAGATTTTGGAAAAGGAAGGCATTTTATTGGAAATGGTTATCGTTCTCTTTTATTGTCTGATAATCAGACACCTTATCCTTTCTTAAAATTGACTACAGAATTCGGTAGAGTTAAGTATTACAATTTATATACAACTTTCTTAAATCCTAATCAAAGTGATTTTGGAAGAAAGAAACATTCAACTATTCATTTTTTAGATTTTGCTCTAACTGATAACATTCACTTTGGAGTTTTTGAAAGCATTCTATGGCAATCAAAATCAGAAGAAGTTAATAAAGGCTTTGAGTTTGCTTATCTCAATCCTATCATTTTTTATCGTCCGGTGGAGTTTTCAAAACACTCTAGTAAAGGTAATGCTTTGATGGGTGCTAATTTTAATGCTACTTTCAACACAACAGTTATATATGGGCAAGCAATGCTTGATGATTTGAATATTTCGCGCCAAAAAGATAGTGATGAAGAAGATTATGAAGAAGGGTTTTTTCAAAATAAGTTTGGGTTTCAGATTGGAGTAAAAACTAAATATAAAGAAGTTGATTTATTAGCTGAGTACAATCAAGTTCAACCTTATACTTATGGGCATAGAACAGTATTGCAAAATTATTCTCATATGAACCAAGCTTTAGCTCATCCATTGGGAGCAAACTTTAAGGAAGTGGTTTTGATGGCCAATTATAAAAAAGATAAATGGATGTATAGTATTAAAGTTACAACTGCAAAAGTTGGTTTGGATTCGTTAGACACTCATTATGGACAGAATATCTTTGAATCAGATTATGAAGCAAGTACAGGAGGTCAACACTCTTATGGGAACTTTAACGGACAAGGATTTTTAACTAAACTAAACACTATGTATGCTGAAATCTCTTATGATTATAAGGGGTTTGATATTTTTGGTTCTTTATTCTATAAAACTAAAAAGTCTGACCTAGGAGATCAGACTTCTTTATTTTATTCTTTAGGATTGAGAACTTTTCCATTCTCAACTTTCACTGATTATTAAAATTCTAATTTCTCTCCATCTTTATAGGCAACTATAAAGGAGTTAGTATACCCTTTCCTTTTCATTTCTTCTTGGAATTCCTCTGCCTCATCTAAACTATAAAATAGCCCAGCTAAATAAGCTGTTTTTCTCTCATCAATAGGGATTGTTATAACATGTTCTTCATTAAATAATGATGCAGGAGTATCAAAATCTCCAAAAGTACCAAGGTTTAATCTGAAGATATAAGGAGCGCCTCCTTGTGCTATTTGGTCTTCCTTGCTGAATGAGCGCATTAAGTTATCACGAGCTTTTAAATAAGATTTGTAAACACTAAGAGCTTTTTTATCTTCTCCTTCAGTTTTATAGATGTAAATTAAATTCTCATAAGCAGGCAAGAATAATCTTTCTTGTTTTATTGATTTCTTAAATAGTTTTACTGCTTCTTTTAAATTTAAAGAAGAGGCAGTTGTGTGTTTTACACTACCATCTCTATTTTTACGAGCAGATCTTGCTGAAAAATCAGCATAAGCAACAGCCAGATTATATGTCCATTTTTGGTTGCTGTAAATTTTTGATGTAATTGCTTTTAAGTATCTCTTAGCTTGACCTACCCCTCTTTTATCTTGCAATGCAAGGTAAGAAATTGCTAAATTTGCTCTAGAGAAGTTTAGCCCATCTTCAGATATTTTTCCTCTTTTTAATCTTTTTTCTGCATTTTTAAGATTCTTTTGAGCTGCTTTATATTCTTTATTAGCAAGAGCTTTGGCTCCTAAATTATATTCTCCAATTCCTTCTTGAATTTGAATCATACTTCTTTCATCAATCTTACTCACTTTATCAAACTGTAAGTGATCATCCTTTTTTATAATTTGTAAATTAGTTACATCTGCTTTTTTTCCTCTAGGAACAATAGCACGTTTGGTATTATTAGTTTTAACAACCTCCCCTCCTTTAGATTTTGTTTTCTTATTTTTTCTATCAAGTTTTTCAATAGCTGTTTGCATTCTATCATTAACTCTGTTTGCATCATCATCATTTCCAGAATTTCTATAAAGTGCTTCCAAAGTTATATATGCTTGAAAGTTAAATTCAGCTTTACGAATTAAGGCACTTAATAATGAAGCGGCTTCATTTTGATTTCCTGAAAAATAATGCCCCATTGCAATGTTGTAAGTCCAATTGTCATCAGTAAAAGCTTTTGATGTAATTAAATTTAAATACCTACTTGCTACTGCTAAATCCTCTTTATTTCCTGTTTTTGCATAAGAAAGAGCCATGTTTGCGTGAATGTAGTTCAAGGCATCTGGAGTTAATTTTGCTCTTTTGTAGCGCTTCATTGCTGCTTTAAACTCAATTAAAGCTGCATCATATTCTTTATTTTCCATCAAGTTAAAAGCAGCAACATAATGCTCTTCAGCTTTCTTTGCTTGGTCAATAGTTCTCTTTGAAATATCTTTTTGATTTTCGTATTGCAAAATCTTGTCTACATCAGATATAGGACTCCATTCAAAGGCTGTAATTCCATCTGTATATGAGGTGTCAATAGCTGAGATTGAAGCGAAAATATTTGTCGCAAAAACGATTAGCCCTAGTGAAAATATGATTCTTTTTATCATCTTATTTTTGTTTTCTTTTATAGTGTGCCAAATTATGAAAAATTATTGAAGTACAATTCTGTAATTCATAATCTGATTATTTTGTTCAACTTGAATGAAATAAAATCCTTTCGCAAATGTAGTTAAATCAATTTCTGACTTGCTATAGTCGTTACTATTGTTTTCAACTGATAAAAGTTGATTACCTAAAGTGTTAAGGATTATGATGTTTTGAATGTTAGAACCTCCTTCAATTGTCAGTATTCCCATAGTAGGGTTAGGGTAAATACTAATATTATTATCAAGATTATCTATTCCGCTTATATTATAATTTATGGCATATGAAACTACCTCACAATCTCCATCAGTAACTACAACATAATACTCTCCAACTGATGAGGGTTCGTAAATTTCAGAAGTTTCTCCTGGAATTAGAGTCCCATTTGCATAATACCATTGATAAGAGTCAAAACCACTAGTTGCTTCAATTGTGATTCCATTGATCCAAATATTGATTGCTAATGGGAATGGTTCGTAAACTATAGCTGTGTTAGTTGCTAAACATCCATTTGCATCAGTAATTATTACATTATAATTTCCTGAGCAAAGGTTGCTTGAGTTTCCTCCCCAATCATAAGAATATGGAGAGTTTCCTCCACTAGCAAAAGCATAAACCACACCATCACAATTGCCATAACAACTTACAGAATCAGATTCAGTAATACTTGTGATTGGACTAGGTTGAATAATTTCAGCAAATGCTGAACTCAAACATCCATTAAAGTCAGTAATTAAATAAGTATAAGTACCTATTGAAAGATTATCAAAAACATTTGAGTTCTGATAAGTATTCCCACCATCATCAGAATAGTTAAAAGGGGTTAGCCCTCCAGAAATAAATAGCTCAACTTCTCCATTATTTAAACCATTACAGCTAACATTAACTGTAGATGTTTGTGTATAAATTGAATCAGGGTTTCCTAGAGATATTGAGTCTGTAATAGTACATCCATTTTGATCAGTTGCAGTTATTGTGTAGTTTCCGCTATATAAAGTAGTAATGTAAGTTGTTGCTAAATTTGACCATAAATAATCAAAACTTTGTGTTCCTCCCCAAACATTTATTTCTGCTTGAGTTGTTCCGTTATGACATAAAATTGAGTCGGTTGTTAATGTAGTTGTTAATGGTTGTGGTTGGTAAACATTAAAGGTGTCAATAAGCATTGTGATGGAGTCATCTAAAACTAAGATGTATTCTCCATAACAAAGGTTACTGATGTTAGCAGTGGATGCTGCAAACCCATTTGGTCCAGTCCAACTGTATGTATAAGTTGAATCTCCACCATTTGCAGAAATAAATAAAGAAGCATCACAAGAATCATAACAACTTATAGTGGTAGCACTATCAAGATTTAATGATAATGAAGATGGTTGGGTAAGCTCAACAAAAGTATCTAAAGAACAAGAATTACTATCAGTAATATTTAAAACATAAATTGCGCTCATCAAATTATCAATATCTTCAGAATTAGATGTGAAAATAGAAGCATTTGCCCAATAGTAAGTTAAATTACCAACCCCACCATTAGCAGAAATATAGATAGCTCCATCATTACCTCCATAAGTGGAGATATTAAAGATAGAGTCAATTGAAAATGAAATTGGACTCGGCTCAGTTATTGTTGCAGAACTATTTGTAACACACCCATTTCCATCATTTATTGTTAAAGCGTACAGTCCAGCACATAGATTTGAAATATCTTCTGTTGAGTCTAGTATGCTTGTCCATGAGTAAAAATATGGTAAGACACCACCAGAATTGCTGCTAATTATTTCTCCATCACAAATACCATTACAACTAATGTTTGTAGTAGTGAGAGTTGAAACTAATCCAGCAGGTTCGTTTAGAATAATTGTATTTATAGCCGTACAGCCATTAGCATCTTCAATTGAATCAGTATAACTACCAGCAGTTAAATTAGAAGATATTAATGATGATTGAAGAGATCCATTTAAATAATTATCAAATGGAGCTGTTCCTCCATTTACTTGAAAATCTATCTCTCCATCATTTCCTCCAAAGCAAGAAATTTCATAACCATTAAAATCAGTTGTGCTGTATGTTGTGTATAAGCTATCAGGTTGAGTGATTGTAATAGTGTCATAAATAGTACAACCATTTAAATCGGTAACAGTGTACGGGTAAACTCCTGCAGGAACTTGATTGTAGGGATTTGGTAATAAACTAGTATTAAATACTGATTGAGGGTATGGTAAATATACTGGCATTGAAGTTCCTGACCATCCAAGAATATAATTTGTATCTCCAGGAACACTACCGATTGTTCCACCAAAGAAATTAACAATAGCTCCTCCATCATTTACTCCAAAACAGCTTACATTTGTTTGAGTATATGATGAAGTTAGTTCTGCTGGTTCATTAATTGTTACTGAGATTGAAGTTGTGCAACCACAACCATCAGTAATTGTACAAGTGTATGTTCCTGCTGATAAATTGCAAATATTAGCAGTAGTTTCTCCTGTATTCCAACTGTAAGTGTAATTACTAGCACCACCTGTTGTGTTTGTTGTGATGCATGCATTATTATCGCCAAAGCAGAGTAAATGAGTAGCAGAGTAAGTAGTGATTAATGTATCATATTCAGCAATAGCAACTGCTAATGTTTCCGTGCAGTTATTAGCATCAGTTACAGTTAATGTGTAAGTTCCTGAAGGAACATTTGTAAGATTTTGAGTTGTTGCTCCATTGCTCCAAGAATAAGTGTAAGGAACAGAACCTCCATTAATAGTAACATTAGCAAATCCAGTACTTGTACTGTAACAACATATAGTGTCAGTTGAAATGCTTAACGTTAAACTATCCGGTTGTGTGATAGTAAATGAGATGCTATCGGAACATTGTTGCCAGTCAGCATCAGTAACGATACAATAATAATCCCCTACTGCTAAATTTGAAATTGAGCTTGTTGTATTTCCATTACTCCAATTGTAAAGTGTATTTCCACTTCCATTTTCAATAGAAACAATATTTGCCGTACCGCTATTGTCATTAAAACAAGTAATATCTGAGCTATTTACGCTATCAACTCCAAAAGCTGAACAATCAACTAAGCTAAGAGCAGTAGTATATCCAGTGGCCAATGTTTGTATGATATTCCCGCTTAAATCAACTTCTTTTGTTGTCCAATTTGCGGAATAGGTTCCGTAATTTGCAGTTGGCCAGAATTTAACTCTTATTATTATCTGCTGTGTTACCCCTTGATTAATATCTTGTCCGGTTGTGTCAGTAGCTGAGGAGCTCCAAAAACCAACTGCATGTCCATCACCGTCAATATAATATGGGATAGCTGGCCAGGCTCCAGTATAAGGATTATACCATTTTAATACAAGGTCATTTGCTCCAATTGCAAGGCTGTCATGTGCAATTACAAATTCAGGACGTACTCTTATATTACAATCACTAGTATTTGTTAGTGATAAAGTGTCATAAGACCATAGCATAGTGCTATATAATGGATTAGGATCAAAACCTTCTGATTGTTGTGTTAAGCTCTTATTACAAGCTGGCGGATTAACAATAATAACTCCTTTCATACCTGCGCTAGCATGTGGTTGACATACATAATAGTAAGTTTTTATACTGTCAGCAGTCCAAGAGCCTCCTCCATAAGGAATGTTGAATCCATTGTTAGATGTTGAGCCATTATTATTGAATGTTGTTTCTGATACTTCAACAGCATTATGACTAGCTGAAATGTTAAAACTAATAGTGTCACCAATAGTTACTTGTAAAGTATCTGGGCTGAATGTGAGTCCTGAGTTAGTAATTGTTTGTGTAAAGCCTGTTGTAAATGTTAAAAATGATAGGGATATTATTAAAAAGATGTGCTTTATTAGTTTATTTAGCTTTTTCATTTTTGTTTTTTTTCTTTATTCTGCAAATATACGAATTCTATATTTTGTAAGCTTATGGTATGATTTACGTACATTATATTCGGATAGTTGCTTGTTAATTGAGGGTTTTGATTTTCTGCTTGAGGTTTTTTTACTCACATCTAGTTCTTCTTCTTAATAGTGTTGTTTTGGTTTGTAGGCATTTAAATATCCCTTTACCATTGCTTGGGTTTTCACTTAAGATAGTGGAGATGTTAATTGTTTTATTACGATATAATAATCTGTGTTTTATTGAAGTAACCTTTTTTTTGTCGTTGCGTAAATACTTGTATGGGACATGATATCTTTATTAAGTTTTTATTGTTAATAACTCAAAATAAGGTGATAAAAAGTATGCGTATCTCAAATATTTGTTTAATTTTAACCCCAGGTTTACGACAAAAACCCACATTTTATATGATCAAAAGCTACTATTTACAGGTTAAGCCTGTTTGTAATTTACGCACTAATTGGTGCGGTTTTTTGTCGTATATTAGTTTTGGTATTTCAACCATTATGCAAATTGTATAGTGGTTTTTTTACATTTATATTAACCCTTTTATTAATTAAAAATTGTATTATGAAAACAAATTTTAACAAAAAAAGCCCTAAGAAATTCTTAGGCTACTTAATGGCTTCAGCCTTGGTATTTTTTACTGGTTCTGTAATTGCCCAGACTAATCATGATGTTCTTATTGATAGTCCAACAAATACATTTTCCCCGGCTACATTAACGATTGATGTTGGTGATACGGTTACTTTTACAAATGATGGTGGAACCCACAATGTAAATGGTGATTTATCAACTTATCCTAATAATGCTGATGGTTCTTTGTATAGCGGTGCTGCAAGTAATTCTTGGGTATCCTATGTATGGGTTTGTAATACAGCAGGTAATTATGATTATCAATGCGATCCTCATGCTGCTATGGGTATGGTAGGTGCTATTACTGCAAATGGTCCACCTCCTGTTCTAGGATGTATGGACTCTACTGCTACTAATTATGATCCATTAGCTGATACAGATGATGGCTCATGTACTTATGGAAGTGCTGGTTGTATGGATGCTTTAGCATGTAACTATGATGCAGCAGCTACTACTGATGATGGTTCATGTACTTTTGCTGCTACAGGTTATGACTGTAATGGTGACTGTTTAGTTGGTGATGCTGTAACACTAAATCTTTACGACTCTTATGGAGACGGATGGAATGGTGGTATTTTAACTGTTAATGGTGTAGATTACACTGTTGCTTCAGGTTCTTTAGCATCATTTGATTTATGTATGGACCTTACTGTTTGTACTGATTTAATTTATACTGCTGGATCTTGGAGTTCTGAAAACTCTTGGGATTTAGTTGATGCTTCTGGAGCTGTTTTAGCTTCTGGTGGAAACAACAGTGGTATTTTAGGTAATACACCAGGATTTGATTGTGCAGGCGCTTGTTTAACTGGTGATTTAGTTACTGTTACTTTGTATGATTCATACGGAGATGGTGGTGGTCAAATCACTGTTGACGGAAATGTTCTTACAAATTCTGGAACTTCTAATTCTATGTCTATTTGTGTAGATTTATCTGTTTGTACAGATATTATTTATGTTTCAACAGACAGCTGGCCTTATGAGAATTCATGGGATGTAGTTGATGCAACTGGTGCAGTTATTGCTTCTGGTGCTGATGCTTCAGGAGATGTTGGTGCTTGTGCCGTTTACGGTTGTACTGACCCTGCTGCATCTAACTATGACGCTGCTGCTAACACAGATGATGGTTCTTGTGTTTACTGTGCTGATAACTGGGTTAATATAAGTTGTGGTGGTGGATCATTCTTATCTGAAGTTTCTTGGACTCTTTTAAATTCTTCAGGTACTGCTGTACTTACTGGAGGAGCTGGAGTTTTTGGTGCTCCTTTCTCAGTGGACTTGTGTTTACCAGATGACTGCTATACACTTGATATGGTTGATTCTTATGGAGATGGATGGAATGGAAATATATTTAACATCTCTATGGGAGGTGCTTCTATAGGTACCGCTACTCTAACTTCTGGTACTAATGGTACAGCTGATATCTCAGTTGGAGCTATTTGTTATGTATACGGATGTACAGATACTGCTGCTGTAAATTATGACGCTTTTGCAACTGCTGATGATGGTTCATGTGCGTACTCTTGTACTGCTGCTCCTTACTGTGAAAACTTTGATTTAGGAGTTGGAACTTGGACTAATAATGGATGGGTCAATGACGGAGGAGGTACTACTTCTGGTTCAACTGGTCCTACTGATGATATTACAGGTGGAGCATTCTACATGTACTATGAAACTTCAACAGGATATGCTCCTACAGTTGATATTACATCAGAATGTTTAGATATTTCTTCATTAGCTAATCCTACTTTATCATTTTACAATCACATGTATGGTGCTACAATTGGAGATTTAAATGTTTATGTTAATGGTAATCTTGAATGGACTATGTCTGGTAATCAAGGTAATCAATGGAACTGGGTTCAAGTAGATTTATCTGCTTATGCTGGTATTGATGTTACTATTATGATTGAAGCTATCTATGGTGGTAGTTTTACCGGAGATATTGCAATTGATAATGTTTGTGTTGATGAATTTTTAGTTGTTGCTGGTTGTACAGACCCAATAGCTTTAAACTATGACCCAAATGCTAATACTGATGATGGTTCTTGTACTTTCTGTCCAGGATCTATGATGACGTTAAACATGTATGATTCATGGGGAGATGGATGGAATGGTGGTACATTTACTGCTACTGGTAACAGTACTGGTACTGTATATGGACCATATACTATCGCTACAGGAGCTGCTGCTACTGAGATGATCTGTATGGATGATGACTGTTATACAATACAAGTTGGTGGTGGATCTTGGGATTCAGAGATCACTTGGGAGGTAATTGATCCTTCAGGAGCTATTGTTGCTTCAGGAGCTGCTCCTTATCTTAATCAAGGTGGTTTAGGTGTTGGTGTTACTTGTCCAGTTTATGGATGTACTGACGTTACAGCACTTAATTTTGACTCTCTTGCTACTGCTGATGATGGTTCATGTGCATATTTATGTGATGTATATGTTGCTTCTGCTAGTGTTGATGCTTCACCTTCTTGTAATGGTGCGTTTGATGCTTCTGCAACTTGTTATATTGCTGGTTCATTCGGTGGTGACTTTTACCAATGGAATGACCCTAATGGACAGACTGGATCTACTGCTACTGGTTTAGCTGCAGGTACTTATACTTGTACTGCTACTGACTCAGTAAATGGATGTGTTTCTGTTGCTACTGTAGTGATTGACCCAACACCAGTTATCAGTATTTCAGCATTTATTGCTGACGCAACTCCAGGTAATACAAATGGAAGTGTTGATCTTACTGTTTCTGGAGGAACTCCATGTTATAATGGTGCTGCAATGAGTTTAGCTGGTGCTTCATCTACTTCAACTCAATGGGCTTCTAATGCATTTGATGTTGTTGCAACATCAGATTTACAAATTACTTCTATTGACCAGCCTTTCATGTCAGGTATGGGTACTGCAGATGTTTACTACAGATTAGGTTCTGGTAGTGGATTTGAAGCAGATCCTAATGGTTGGATGTTAGCAGGTTCTGCTAGTATTATGACTTCTTTTATTGGTGATGTTAATAATATCCCAGTTTCTATTAATGTAGGTGCTGGTGAAACAGTTTGTATTTATGTTCAAGGAGTTGGAGTAAACACTGTATTTGGTGCTGGTGTTGATTCAACATATAATTCAGTTGTTTCTTCTGATGCTAACCTTTCTATTATAGGAGGTTTCGCTACAGGTGGAGCTCCTGGTGCTGGTACTACTTATCCTAGTGCTGGTTCATATGACTTTGGAGGTAATATTAACTATTCATTATCATCTTATACTTATGCTTGGTCTAACGGAGCATCTTCTGAAGATGCTACTGGTTTAGGATTAGGTCCTATTTCTGTAACTGTAACTGACTGTAATGGTTGTACAGGTTCATGGACTGGATTTGTCTTAACTAACTATGTATATGGTTGTATGGATACTTTAGCTGCTAATTATGATGCTGCTGCAAATACTTCTTGGGATCAAGATACTACAGGTGCAACACCTGCATGTATATATCCTGGATGTACTGATGCTTTAGCTAATAACTTTGATGCTTCTGCAAATCAAGATGATGGTTCATGTACTTATTCATGTGCATATTACGGATGGGATGCTGAGTTAACTGTAACTTTTGCTCCTGACTGGTATTCAGATGAAAATTCTTGGTACATTATAAATGCACTTACTGGAGATACGGCATTAGCTTCACAGCCTTATGCTAGTGGTGGTGCTGTTGATGTTCAAACACTTTGTGCTATGAACGGATGTTACTATGTAGATGGATACGACACCTTTGGTGATGGATGGGGCTTTGGCTCTGGTACTCTTGATATCGTTGATGCTGCTGGTAATTCAGTTTTATCTGGATTTACTTTAGGAGCTTCTACTACTTTCAATACTTCAGACGTATTTAGTGTTGGTGGGTCTAACTGTACTGCAGGTTGTATGGATACTGCTTATGCTAACTTTGATGTAAATGCTGTAATGGATGACGGATCTTGTTCTGACTCTATTGTAGGATGTACTGATCCTGCTGCTTCTAACTATACACCATTCTCTAACTATGATGATGGATCTTGTTGTTATGACAACCTGGTTTCAGTTGCTGTAGGTGGAGGTTCATGGCAAGGTGAAGTTGGTTGGACACTTTCATTAGATACAACTATTTATGCTACTGGTGGAGCTCCTTATGCTGCAGATCTTTGTTTACCTGATGGTTGCTATACAGTTGATATGACTGATTCTTATGGTGATGGATGGAATGGTAATGTATTTGAAGCTACTTCTGGTGGTGCTGTTATAGGCTCTGGTGGATTAGCTTCAGGTTCTGCTGGTTCATTTACATTTGCTTTAGGAACAGGTTCTTGTGCTGTATTTGGTTGTATTGATTCAGCTGCAAGTAACTATGATGCTACTGCAACTGATGATGATGGTTCTTGTTGTTTTGACAACTTCTTAGCCATTACAACAGGTATGGACTATGTAGGTACTCCTTACGAATGGGAATTTAATGGTTTATCATGGGCAGTTACTTTACTTGGAGATACTGTTCCTTCTGGAATTGGATCAAATGACCTTGGTGGTATTTACACTGGAGGTCCTGCAGATCTTTGTTTACCTGATGGTTGTTATGAGTTTGCAGGTTCAGATCTTAATGGTTTTGGCGTTTATGCTTGGTTCAATATTAATGGAACTCAGTATGACGGTATTGCTAATGGTGGAGCTTATGGTTTACCAATTAATTTATGGTTTGAGGTTGGAGCTGCTACATGTCCTATAATGGGATGTACTGACCCTAACTCTTCTGACTATGATTCAACAGCTACTTATGATGATGGTTCATGTACATATCCATGTTTAGATGATGTTGTTACATTAAATCTTTATGATTCATACGGAGATGGATGGAATGGTGGTAATCTAAATATTGATGGTGTAGATTATACTGTTACTACAGGATCTTTTGCATCATTTGATTTATGTCTTGATTTAGCTACTTGTTATGATGTAATCTATACTGCTGGTTCTTGGACTACTGAGAACTCTTGGGATATAACTGATACTTCAGGTGCTGTTATAGCTACTGGTGGTGCTTACCCAGCTGGTAATAATAGTGGTCAAGTAGGTGCATGTCCAGTTTATGGATGTACTGATTCTACTGCTATGAACTATGATGCTTCAGCTAATACAGATGATGGTTCATGTATGTACTCTTGTACTGCTGCTCCTTATTGTGAAAACTTTGATGCAGCTAGTTTAGATGCTAATTGGACTAACAATGGATGGACTTTAGATGCATTTGGAACTGGTTCTAACCCTACAGGTCCTAGTGATGATATTACAGGTGGTGGAAACTACATGTATTACGAAACTAGTTCTCCTGTTGTTGCTGGAGATCAAGTTTCATTAACTACATTATGTTTAGATATCTCAGTATTAACTACTCCTACATTATCATTCTACAATCACATGTTTGGTGCTTCAATAGGAACTTTAGATGTTCTTGTTAATGGTACTAACGTATGGTCTATGTCTGGTGATCAAGGTAATCAGTGGAACTTTACACAAGTAGATTTATCTGCTTATGCTGGTAGTTCTAATATTACTATTGAATTTGTAGGTACAGCTGGTGATGATGGAGGTGGAATTGCATTCTGGGGTGATATGGCTATTGATGAAGTATGTGTTGATGAATACTTAGTTATTGATGGTTGTACAGATCCTACTGCATTAAATTATAATGCAAATGCAAATAATGATGATGGTTCATGTAGCTACTGTACATTAGATAATGTTACATTAAATCTTTTTGATTCATTCGGTGATGGATGGAATGGAGGATTCTTAACTGTTAATGGTGTAGATTACACTGTTGCTTCAGGATCTGCTGCTTCATTTGATCTATGTATTGATTTATCAGTTTGTACTGACCTTATCTATACTGCAGGTTCATGGTCTTCTGAGAATTCATGGAATGTAACAGATGCTTCAGGTGCTGTTATAGCTTCTGGTCCAAATGCTAGTGGTACTGTTGGTGCAGGATGTCCAGTTTATGGATGTATTGACTCAGCTGCCGTTAACTTTGATGCTAATGCTGATACAGATGATGGATCATGTGATTACTTAGGTTGTACTAATCCTACAGCTACTAACTATGATGCAACTGCAACTATAGATGATGGTTCATGTGTATTCGGTTGTACGGACAATACAGTTAATGTTACTGCAGGTGGAGGATCTTATGATTCTGAAATCTCTTGGGACATTGTTGATGGTTCAGGTACTGTTGTGGCTTCAGGTATTGCAGGAGCAACAACTACTTACTGTTTACCAGATGACTGTTATACTGTTAACATGTATGATTCATACGGTGATGGTTGGAACGGAGGTATAATCACTTTAGATGATGGTGCAGGAAATGTACTAGCTACTGATGGTTTAGTTGGCTTTGGAGTTTCTACAGGTTCGTTTACTATTGCTTTAGGTTCAGCTTCATGTCCAGTTTATGGATGTACTGACCCTGCTGCAAATAACTATGATGCTTCAGCTGATACTGATGATGGTTCTTGTACTTACTGTACTGATAATGTAGTATTGTATACTGCAGGTTCATGGTCTGGTGAAAACGACTTCACAATTACTGATTGTGCTGGTAACGTTATAGCTTCTATGACTGCTGGTGCAGGTTTTGATCAGTGTATTGATTTAGGTACTGATTATTCTGTTAATCTTGTTGATACTTATGGTGACGGATGGAACGGAGGATCTTTATCAATTGACGGTGTAACTTATACACTTGATGGAATCAATGATGATGGTGCTAGTGCTAGTTTCCAAGTAGGATTCTGTGCTGTTAATGGATGTACTGATCCTGCAGCATTGAATTATGATGCTTCAGCTAATACTGATGATGGATCTTGTACTTACTGTGTAGACGGTTGTACTGATGCTACTCAGTTTAACTATGATCCTAACGCAACATGTGATGACGGATCTTGTCAGCCATTTACTTATGGATGTACAGATGCTACTGCTTCTAACTACAATGCTACTGTAAATACTGATGATGGTTCTTGTATTTGGTTAGGTTGTACTGATGCAGCTGCAGCTAACTATGACGCTACAGCTACTGTAGATGATGGTTCTTGTACTTATACTGCAGTTGATGGATGTACTGATCCAGCTGCTGATAATTATGATGCTTCAGCTACTAATGATGATGGTTCTTGTACTTATTCTTCTGTATGTAATGAAGATGCCCCAACAGGTATGTTTGTTGATGGTATTGTTCATACTAGAGCGGTTATCAATTGGGATAACATGAACTCTTCTACATGTACAGTTGACCAGTATAGAATTAGATACAAAGAAGTTGGTACTTCTTCATGGTCACAGAAAACTATGGGTGGACCTGTAGGATCTTGTACATGGGGTAATCAGAAGACAGATAAGTTATTACTTAACTTAACTGCAAGCACTACTTATGAGTATGAGATGAAAGCTTGGTATTGTGGTGGTGGTTCAAGTGCTTGGACTGGCTTGAGTACATTCACTACACTTGATAACTGTCCTAATGTTGGTAACTTAGCAGCAGTTGGAGCTA